>Ga0316219_1002298_pt1 | contig 17919 bp, 7 predicted proteins | sample TBH18003PmetaG_FD_203635 | JGI IMG/M metagenome (GOLD analysis project Ga0316219, IMG submission 203635) | Freshwater microbial communities from Trout Bog Lake, Wisconsin, USA - TBH18003P | ecosystem: Environmental > Aquatic > Freshwater > Lake > Hypolimnion/Profundal zone | place: USA: Wisconsin... | reverse complement strand
AAAGGAACCCGGAAAGCCGGATGCGGGAAAACCGCCCGTCCGGTTTGATGAGGGGCGGGAAGCAGACGGTCATTGGCCATACGGCCTTTCAATCCGTCGCTTCCTGCCTACTCTACACAAACCACCGCGTTGCAAATTGGGCCGGTGACCGGTTTCAAGGTAATCGACCGGCGCTTCGCGGGCGCAGAGAGGCACCTCCTCTTTCCCCGCAACAGCAAATAGCCTGTCGCACAGCCGTTCTTGCCCCCGATCGATTTTCCCGTTAAAAACGCCGCATGCCCTCGCTGCTCCTTCTCCTCTGCGCTGTTCCCGTTCTCCTTTGCCTGCCTCTGCCGCTTCTGGCCGACGGCGTTCCGGAAACCAACATGGACGAGTCGAAGGTGCCGGCATACACGCTGCCCGATCCATTGGTGGCGTCCGACGGGGCGAAAATCGAGGACGCCAAAGCCTGGCGCGAACGGCGGCGGCCCGAACTCCTTGAACTGTTCCGCTCCCAAATGCATGGGCGCAGCCCGGGACGCCCCGCCGGAATGCGTTTCGAGGCCGGCCCGGTCGATCGGAATGCCCTCGGCGGTCTCGCAACCCGCAAGGAAGTCGCGATCTCTTTCGACGCGAGCCCGGAATCCCCGGTGCTTCATCTCCTGGTCTACGTTCCAAACGCCGCACCAAAGCCGGCCCCGGCGTTCCTCGGAGTCAACTTCGATGGGAACGAAACGGTCAGCAACGATCCCGGCATCGTCGCCCGGGACCGCTGGGAGTGGAACAATAGGGAACAGCGTGAGGAGCTCGTCTCCGCCTCGCAGGCCAAACGGGGCGGTGCCGCCGCGCAATGGTGCGTGGAGAAAATCGTCTCCCGCGGGTATGCGCTGGCGACGTTCTCGAGGGACATCGAACCGGATTACCCGGAAGGCTGGCGGCACGGAGTTCGCGGCTGGTATCTGGCCAAAAGCGGCAAGACCGCGTTTGCGCCGGATGACTGGGGATCGATAGCCGCCTGGGCATGGTGCCTGAGCCGCGCGCTCGATTATCTGGAGACCGATTGCGATATCGACGCCAAACGGGTGGCGGCGATGGGCCACTCCCGCCTCGGCAAAACCGCGCTCTGGGCCGGAGCCACCGACGAGCGGTTTGCTGCGGTAATTTCCAACGACTCGGGCGAGGGCGGAGCCGCCCTGGCTCGACGCTGGTACGGTGAAACGACGGCGATCGTCAATCTGCGGTTTCCGCAATGGTTCTGCGGCAACTTCAAGCAGTACAGCGACAACTCCGCAAAGCTTCCCTTCGATCAGCACGAACTCCTGGCCCTCATCGCGCCGCGTCCGTTGTATGTCGCGAGTGCCGAGGAGGATCGCTGGGCCGACCCGCGCGGTGAATTCCTGAGCGCGAAGCACGCCGAACCGGTTTACCGGCTGTTTGGGCTCAACGCGGGGGATGCCAGCCTTGGCGAAGAGTGGCCTCCGGTCAACCATCCGGTTGGGAAGACCCTGGCGTACCACATTCGCCCCGGCAAACACGACGTGACCGACTACGATTGGGAACAATACCTCGCGTTTGCCGACCGGGCGTGGAAGCGGTGATGCCGGAATCTCCGCGGAGGAAGAGAATAGTCTGCGGAGTACGCGGATTTTCGCGGATTTTTTAGTTTCTAATTGTCTGGAAGAACGGTCGAGTTGTGGAGATTCCGACGGTGCCTCCGAAGCGTATTTCCAAAAAGCAATTTCAGGCAGCGCAGGACATCGTCGCGCGCACGTAGCCGTTGCCGCTGAGCGTGGCCACCGCCTCCAGGCCCGCTTCCGTTCCCTTTGCGCTGTTCCACCGGTAGGCTTTGGAGAAGAGGGAAGTCCAGAACTCGTCGGTGCGTCCCATGACGGGGCCCCATGCGCGCCGTCTCGATATTTAGGTTCCATCCCTTGGCCGACTTCATCGGTTCAATCCCATGCACCCCGTTCCATACCTCGTCGGACGTCTTCCGGAGTGCGTGGCCTGCGCGTTTACCCGCGCCATTTCCTCGGCCTTCAACGACAAGCCCGCCGTGCCATCGTTCACCAGTGCCTCCCCAAGCTCCGGTTTTCCCGCGCGAAACGCCCGCTCGGCCCGCTCCACCGCCACTTCCAGCACGGCTTTCTTCGCCTTTTCCGCATCCGTCGTTTCCGACAAATGGGAAGCGGCGGCTTTCAGGTTTGAAACCTTGGCTTCAGACGAGATTGCGCAGTGGACCGGCGCCGCCCTCAGAAAAAGCAGCACGGCACCAAAGAAAAGGAGACGATGGGTGTTCATTGAGTGTCGTTCGTTATTTCTTGCGGGGAATCTTGGAGCAAGACTCTTCCGCTTTTGCGCTTCCCTTCGCAAGTCAGCCGTTGTGCAATTCGTTGCATGAAGAAACCGTCGCCGAGAAGTTGGGCTACCGGCCCAACCCGCTGATTTCCGCGTTGATGGCCCAGTTGCGGACGACGAAGCTCGCGCCCTACATAGGCACCCTTGCGTTTATCAACAGTGACGTCGCGCAAGAGGCTGATTCGATGCCCTGCTCCAGTCGGATAAAGGCTGCACAAAATCGAATACGAAATGCACGAAATCAGATGTCCAAGGACATCAGTTTCGAGTATCTTTAACGAGGCGAGCAATAGCTCGCAACTTCCTAAACCTACATCAAATAACCCGCAAACCCTGCTTTTTTATGACCACACCCAAAAAGAATCCCAAAACCTCCGAAACGGCCCACAATCTTTCGCCGTCCAAAAATCGCGCCAAAGCCCATGTTGCCGCGGCGACGGCCTCCTCCCCCAAACTGAACTTGCACCGGAACCTGGGAATCGCGCTGCTGACGATGGGGGCGACCATAGCTGCTTCCTCGCCGGCTCACGCCGCCACCCAGACGTGGACCACCGGCACCGGCGCCGGCGACGGCAACTGGACTTCCACCGGCAACTGGTTGAGCGGCACAGCTCCTGTTTCCGGGACTGACTCTGTCGTATTCGGCGCGACAACGGGCACCACCGGCATCAATTACAACGTTGCCGGCTCGGCTGGCACTTGGGCTGGGATTACGTTTAATTCCGGTACGCAGGCCTACACGATCACTAGCGGGACGATGGCCATGACCGGTGGCGCCAGTATCACCAACAACAGCACCGTTACCCAGACCATCAACAGCGACATTATCAACAACAGCTTCATCGTCGCGGGCGCGGGCAATGTGACGCTTGGGGGGGGGATTTACAAGGTCACCAGCCAACCCACCATCACCATGAACGGCACCGGGCTGCTCACGCTTACTGGGAGCACCAATAACGGAACCAACGGAACTTTGGCGCCGGCTCTTGTGGTTAACAACGGCACCATTTCCCTCTCCAAGAACGCCGGTTTGATCAGCTCCTCTTATATAACGCTCAACGCCGGGACCATCAAATTGGGGGTGTCGGACCAACTCCGGGCGACCCTGAGCGTCGCCTTCAACGGTGGCACCTTTGACTTGAATGGGTGTGACACCTCCGCGGTTTCTTCTGGAACTGCCACTGGTTCAACAGGCGGCTTTGCTCTGTTGGCTGGGGTTGGGGGGCGGATCACGAACTCGGGCACGGGCTCTGGAACGAACTGGGCTGTCATAGGAAACTACCTGACCAACAATAACGGTGTATATGGCAACTACGGCGGCACCATCAGCGATGGGGCCACCGCCAAGGTCGGGGTGAGTTTGCAGCAGTCCGGCAATTCGGGCGGTTTTCATGTCTTGTCCGGCAGCAACAATTACTCCGGCGGGACGATCATTAACAATACCTACGGAACAGCAAACGACCGGGTGACAACCCTGAGCGTCGGCAACGTCGCCAGCATTGGCTCCTCGGGCAACCGGAAGCTGACGTTCGTCGGCACGACTGCCGGCAATGTGGATGTGTCTTTTCAGCTCACCGGCACGACGATTACCAACTCCAACCAGTTCGATGCCCTTACCTTCGCCAACGGAGGCGCCGCGATCGATGTTGCCGACCCGAACAACACCTTCACTTTGGGCAACAATGCGTCGGGTGCGGCGATCTCCCTTGGCGGAGCGATGGCTTTCCAGAAGATGGGGGCGGGCACCCTGGTGATTACCAGCGGTTCGGTTGCGTACACGGGGGCCACAAATCTCGTTGGCGGCACCCTGAAAATCGATGCGCAGAACGGAGGCTCGCTTGCGAGCACCTCGGGTCTTAATCTCTACGGAGGCAGTCTGTACCTGCTTGGGAAAAATACCGGCACAACCACGCAGACTTTGGGCGCGGTTTCGCTGGGCACTTTGATCAATCTTACGACTGGGGGCGCCAGCACCATCACGGTTGACGCCAATGGCGGTGGGGGGGACGACGCTGGCGTTGGGAAGCCTTCCCAACTCCACCACGGCTGGCTGCACCCTGAATATCAAGGTGAATACTTCCGGAACCGCAACCACAACGAGCACCACCTTGACCAACGGTTTGATCGGAGGTGCAAGCGGCGGGGGGCGCATCCTATTCTCGGATGCCAGCGGCAATGTCGATTTCGCCAGCATCAATGGCAGCACGCCGAGCGTTCTTCAGGCAGCTACTTACACCGGCGGCCTGGGCAGTACTGCCACGGTAAATTATAGTGGGACAAACAATCTAAGCTTTTTAACCACCGGAACGATCAATGCGCTCAAGTTGACAACGAGCGCGGCCAGTCAGGCGCTCACCATTGCCGCGAGCCAAACCCTCAATCTTGCTTCCGGCGGCCTGCTCTTCACCGGCACGAACGACTACACAATCACTGGCGGGACATTGTCCAGTCTGACGGCTACCAACTCGGATCTTCTTCTACATCAATTCGGATCGGGGAATCTGACCATCGCCTCCATCATTGCCAACGGCGTTGGCGCATCCACCCTCACCAAGGACGGTCCGGGCTTGGTGACGCTCAGTTCTTCCAACAGCTACACGGGCGCCACTTACATCACCGGGGGCACCTTAAGCATCAGCAACAACAACCAGTTGGGTGTCTCATCGACCGGGGCGACAATGAACCTACGGAGTGGTGGTGTGCTGCAGTGGAATGCCGCCACCAGCGGCACGCTCGACAACGCCGGAGCCAACAAGCGCGCCATCAGCATCGGCTCGGGCGGCGGCGGCTTCGATGTGGTATCCAGCGGCACGTTGACAGTCACGGGGGCAATTTCCGCAACCGGGATGGTGACCAAGAGCGGCTTGGGAACGTTGGTTCTCAATGGGGGAAATACCATGTCGGGCGGAGTCACGATCAATGATGGCACGGTCACGCAAGGCAACACCGACGCGATCAGTAACGTGAGCGTTCTCTCACATGACATCGCGACAAACAACCTGATTTTTGGCAACGGGACCGCCCCGAAATTGCAACTGAATACCTATAACGCCAATGTAACGAGCCTTGTCAGTGGTAATACAAACGCGGTCGTAGAAAATGGGGGTGCCACGGCATCGACGCTGACGGTTTACAATGGTGCGGATAACACCTTCGCAGGCATCCTCAGAGATGGCGGCGGCGCGGGCAAACTCGTCCTGGCCAAGACCGGTGGCGGAACCCTGTTCCTGACCAACACGAACAACACCTTTTCCGGCGGCCTCACCATTTATAATGGCGTCGTTTCCGGAACGCAGTCCGGGACCCTTGGCTCTGCCCCAATCGTCCTGGCTGGCGGTGGGCTGCAAACCTCCGGATCGTTTTCCAATACGCTCACGATAAGTCAAAACTTCAACCCCGCCAACTCCGCCGCCCTCGATTATACCAGCACACTCGACACCGGCACGGGTGCGGCGACCTTTAGTGGCGCATTGAGCGGCACGGGCGGGTTGATCAAGGCGGGCTCTGGCACCCTCACCCTGACCAATGCGACCAGCACGTATGGCGGTTCCACCACCGTCAGCCAGGGAACTCTCCAAATCGGCGCGAATGGAACCACGGGGTCGATCACCGGCGCCAGCGGCATTTCGGTGGCGAGCGGCGCCAATCTCACGTTTGCCCGCACCGACAGTTACGGCGGAAACTTCACGACGGCCATCGGCGGGTCGGGCAGCGTCGCCGTCAACTCAGGCGTCCTGACCCTCTCCGCCAGCAACACTTACACCGGAGCGACAGCGATCAACGGTGGCATCCTGCTATCTGCCACTTCCGCAGCCCTCGCCACGACAGGCACGGTGACCGTTGGCAGTGCGGGGACCCTTGCTGTTCGGTACGGCGGCGCCTCAGACTACGCTTCCGGCGACATCGCCACGCTGCTCGCCAAGACCGCGTTCGCTGCTTCGACCGCCGCGTTTGGATTGGACACCACGAATCTGAGCGGCACCCTCGGCAGTTCGCTTTCCTTCGCCGCGGGGCTTACCAAGCTCGGCGCCAACACCCTGACGCTCACCGGTTCGAATTCCTATTCCGGCGCAACCACGGTCTCCGCCGGCACGCTTGTCGGAGTTAACCCCGGCACCGACAACGCGCTGAGCGCCTTCGGTTCGGGCCCGGTCATCATCGGAACCGGCGCTACCATTCAATTGAAGGCCGACGGCAGCGGCAGCGGCCAGACCATCCTTGCGGGCAACAACGTCAGCCTTAGCGGCACCGCCGGCATCGACGTGAACTTTTGGACCGCCAACGGTGGCAGCACGATCGCGCTGGGCACGCTCGCCATGGGCGCGGCGGGGCAGCTCAACGTGACCGGCGCAAACACCTACGCGCTCTCGCTCGGGGCAACCACGCTCTCCGGGGCCGCCACCTTCAATCCGACCACTGCGAACCTGACGCTCGGGGCCATCGGCGAAAGCGTTGTTTCCTCGCTCACCAAGATCGGCACGGGCACGCTCTTCCTCACGGGCAGCAGCACCTACAGCGGCGCGACCACCATCACGGCTGGCAAACTGCAGGTCGGCAACGGGACCGACTCGGGCTCGCTGGATTTAACGAGTTCCATCGTCGATAACGCTGCGCTGGTTTACAATGTCGGCGGCGGCAACCGCTCGCTCGGTGCGAACGTCAGCGGTTCCGGCACGCTCACCCAGCAGGGCGCCGGCACTCTGACGCTCACCGGCAGCAACACCTACACTGGCGCTACGACGATCAGCGCGGGCACGCTACAGATTGGCGCCGGGACCGATGCGGGCTCGATCAATTCAACGAGCGCGATCACCGACAACGGAGCGCTGGTCTATAACGTCGGCAGCGGCAACCGCACGCTCGGCTTGAACGTCAGCGGTTCCGGAACGCTCACCCAGCAGGGCGCCGGCACTCTGACGCTCACCGGCAGCAACACCTACACCGGCAGCACCATCATCGGCGCGGGCACGCTGCAGATCGGCAGCGGGACCGATGCAGGCTCGTTTAATTCAACGAGTGCGGTCCTCGACAACGGCGCGCTGGTTTACAATGTCGGCAGCGGCAACCGCACGCTCGCCGCGAACGTCAGCGGTTCCGGATCGCTCACCCAACAGGGCACCGGCACCCTGACACTCACCGGCAGTAACAGCTTCACTGGAGTCACCTCGCTCAACGGAGGATTTCTTTCGCTCGGCGGCTCCAATGCCCTGGCGGGAGGCGGAAACATCTCCTTCAATGGCGGCATCCTGCAATACACCGGCTCAAACACGGTCGATTACTCCAGCCGGATCAAGAACAGCACGGGCCCGATGGACATCGACACCTACGGACAGACGGTTACGTTCGCCGGGAATATCGACAGCAGCAATGTGGCGGGCCTGATATTACCGAACATTCACACTTCCGGAACCTTGGTTCTGACTGGCAGCAACGCCTACACCGGGGATACGAAGCTCATTCAGGGGACTCTCGCGCTTGCAAACCCATACGCGCTGGCCGGCGGTGGAAATATTGTGTTTGCCGGGTTTGGCACGCTGCAATTCAGCGGGAGCAACACCCAGGACTACAGCGCGCGCATCAAGAACAGTTCATCCGCAGTTAGCCTCGACACCAATGGCCAGAATGTCACGTTTGCCGCAGCGATCGACGCCAGCAACACGGCCGGCCTGACAAAGCTCGGCGCCGGAACGCTCATGTTCACTACCAACATGGCGTACAGCGGAACCACAACGGTCAGCGCCGGAACCCTGCAACTGGGCGACGGTATTTCAGCCAACGGGTCCGTTTCAGGAACGGGAAACATCGTCAACAATGGCGCCGTAATCTTCGCCGGTCCCGCCACTTCCGGAACCTATTCCGGAACCCTGTCCGGCAGCGGTTCGGTCACCAAGGGCGCCGCATTCGCCAATCTGACGCTCAACGGAACCAGCAATTTCTCGGGACTCACAATCAACTCAGGAACAGTGACCTTGGGGCCGGTTTCCGGAAGCGTTTTGAGCGGGACAATAACCCTGAACAGCGCCACACTTTCCGCCACCGGGGCGCGAACGTTGACTGTTGCAGGCCTGGCAGTGAACACCAGCGGCACTCTTCAGCTTGCCACGTATGATGAATACTTTAAGGTTTCGTCCTTGACCGGTTCGGGCGCACTCACCGTAACAGGCTCAAACATCTTTCATAACGAATTGGAATTGACGGGCACTACCAATGCCGGGTTCAGCGGCAGCATCACCATTCCCAGCAATGCCGGTATTTATCTTGCCAATGAGGCAGCCCTGGGGTCGAACCCGAATGCATTGACTTGCAACGGCATTCTTCAGCCCATTGGCGGTCCTCTCACGATTGCCAGCCACAGGTTGTCAGGTGCGCTTACGGTTTATGGCAACACGACCCTCACCGGCGGAATCAGCGGGAGCGGCGTGACCTTCCGAAATGGAACCATTACGGTCGGAGGCACCAGCAATGACTACACGGGCAACACGCAAATCTATACGGATGGCTCTTACAACTCGACGCTACAGCTGGCCGCGGACAACGCGTTGCCGTATGGTTCCGGCAAAGGCAATCTTACATTCGCCACGTCGTCGAGCGGCACCGCGGAGCTTGACCTGAACGGCCACAATCTCACGGTCAACGGCCTGAGCTACTCCGGCACCGTCGGGGTGATCGACAACGTCTCCGCGGCGGGTAAAACGCCGACATTGACCGTCGGTGCGAACGATGCGACCGGCAACACGTTTTCGGGTATCATCCAAAACACCACCGGCTCGATTTCGCTCGTGAAAACTGGGACTGGCACCCAGACCCTCTCAGGAAACAACAGCTATACTGGCGTCACCACGATTTCAGCAGGCACGCTGGCGCTGGGCAGTGCGGGCGCCCTTGGCGGCGGCGGAAATATTACCTTTGGCGGCGGCACGCTGCAATTCAGCGGAAGCAACACCGGGGATTATTCCGCCAAAATTGTCAACAGCACGGGGGCGATTTCGCTGGACACAAACGGTCAAAGCGTCCTTTTCGCCAGTCCGCTCAATAACTCAAACAATGGCGGGCTGACCAAGCTCGGCGCGGGCACGCTGACGCTCAGTGCCAGCAATACCTACGCGGGGGTTACCACGATTTCGGCGGGCACGCTGGCGCTGGGCAGTGCGAACGCCCTTGCCGGCGGCGGAAATATTACTTTCGGCGGCGGCACGCTGCAATTCAGCGGGAGCAACACCGGCGACTATTCCACCAATATCGTCAACAGCACGGGGGCGATTTCGCTGGACACAAACGGTCAAAGCGTCCTTTTCGCAAGTCCGCTTGATAACTCGAACACTGGCGGGCTGACCAAGCTCGGCGCGGGCACGCTGACGCTCACGGGCAGCAACACCTACAGCGGCGACACCGTAGTCTCCAGTGGCACGCTCGCCATGGGGAACGTGGACGCTTTGAACCAGAGCACGTTAAACTATAACAATCAGGGCGGTCAAGTGAGCTTGGGCGGCCTGGTTTCGGCAAATCTTGGCGGATTGAAAGGCGGGCAAAATCTCACGCTCAGTAATACCGCCGGTAATGCCGTCGCGCTCACGGTGGGCGGCAACAATGCAAGCACCGTATACTCTGGAACCCTGGGCGGCAGTGGAAGCATCAACAAAACTGGGTCCGGCGCATTCACGCTTTCGGGCAGCAACACCTACACGGGCGTTACCACGATTTCATCGGGCACGTTGGCGCTGGGCAGTGCGGGCGCCCTTGCCGGCGGCGGAAATATCACTTTCGGCGGCGGCACGCTGCAATTCAGCGGAAGCAACACTGGCGATTATTCCGCCAAGATCGTCAACAGCACGGGGGCGATTTCGCTGGACACAAACAGTCAAAGCGTCCTTTTCGCAAGTCCGCTCAATAACTCGAACAATAGCGGGCTGACCAAGCTCGGCGCGGGCACGCTGACGCTCAGTGCCAGCAATACCTACGCGGGGGTTACCACGATTTCGGCGGGCACGCTGGCGCTGGGCAGTGCGGGCGCCCTTGCCGGCGGCGGAAATATCACTTTCGGCGGCGGCACGCTGCAATTCAGCGGAAGCAACACTGGCGATTATTCCGCCAAAATTGTCAACAGCACGGGGGCGATCTCGCTGGACACAAACAGTCAAAGCGTCCTTTTCGCAAGTCCGCTGAATAACTCAAACATTGGCGGGCTGACCAAGCTCGGCGCGGGCACGCTGACGCTCACGGGCAGCAACAGCTACAGCGGCGACAGCGTTGTCTCCAGCGGCACGCTCGCCATGGGGAACGTGGACGCTTTGAACCAGAGCACGCTAAACTATAACAATCAGGGCGGTAAAGTGAGCTTTGGCGGCCTGGTTTCGGCAAATCTCGGCGGATTGAAGGGTGGGCAAAGTCTCACGCTCAGTAATACCGCTAGTAATGCCGTCGCGCTCAACGTGGGCGGCAACAATGCAAGCACCGTATACTCTGGAACCCTGGGCGGCAGCGGAAGCATCAACAAAACAGGGTCTGGCGTATTGACTCTTTCGGGCAGCAACACCTACACGGGGGTTACCACGATTTCGGCGGGCACGCTCGCGCTGGGCGGTTCGGGCGCCCTTGCCGGCGGCGGAAATATCACCTTCGGCGGCGGCACGCTACAATTCAGCGCAAGCAACACCCGCGATTATTCCGCCAAGATTGTCAAAAGCACGGGGGCGATCTCGCTGGACACAAACAATCAAAGTGTCACGTTTGCAAGCTCGCTGAATAGCTCGAACAGTAACGGCCTGACCAAGAACGGCTTGGGCACGCTGACGCTCACGGCCAGCAACAGCTACGGCGGGACGACCACCGTTGCCGGGGGCATCCTTGTTGGAACCAATACTGGCACTTCCAACGCGCTGTTCGCCTTCGGATCGGGCCCGATCGTCATCTCCAACGGCGCTTCGATTCAGTTGAAGGCCAACGGAAGCGGCAGCAGCCAGACGATCGTTGCGAGCAACAACGTTACGCTCAGTGGCACCACAGGCATCGACGTGAACCGTTCGAGCGCCAATTCGAGCAACACCTTCGCGCTGGGCACGCTCGCCATCGGGGCGGGGTTGCTCAACGTGACCGGCGGGAACACCTACGCGCTCTCGTTCGGGGCAACCACGCTCTCCGGAGCCGTCACCTTCAATCCGACCACCGCGAACCTGACCCTTGGGGCAATCGGCGAAAATGGCTCCTCCTCGCTCACCAAAACTGGTGCGGGCAACCTCACTCTTACAGGCAGCAACAGCTACACGGGAACGACCACCGTTAACGCAGGCATCCTTTTTGCTACCAATACCGCCACCAACAACGCGCTGTCCGCCTTCGGATCGGGCTCGATCGTCATTGCCAACGGCGCTTCGATTCAGTTGAAGGCCAACGGAAGCGGCAGCGGCCAGACGATTGTTGCGAACAACAACGTCTCTGTCAGTGGCACCACCGGCATTGACGTGAACTGTTCGACCGCCAATTCCAGCAACACCTTCGCGCTGGGCACGCTCGCCATCGGGGCGGGGCAGCTCAACGTGACCGGCGCAAACCTCTACGCGCTCTCGCTCGGGGCGACCACGCTCTCCGGGGCCGCTACCTTCAATCCGACCACCGCGAACCTGACCCTCGGGGCCATTGGCGAAAGCGGCGCCTCCTCGCTCACCAAGACTGGTGCGGGCACCCTCACCCTCACGGGCAGCGACAGCTACAGCGGCGATACCATGGTTTCCAGCGGCACGCTTGCCATGGGGAACGTTGACGCACTGAGCCAGAGCACCCTGAACTATGACAACCAGGGCGGCATAGTGAGCTTTGCCAGCTTGGTTTCGGCAAATCTTGGCGGATTGAAAGGCGGGCAAAATCTCGCGCTCAGTAATACCGCTGGTAATGCCGTCGCGCTCACAGCGGGCGGCAACAATACAAGCACCGCCTACTCCGGAACCCTGAGCGGCAGCGGCAGCCTGACCAAGGCAGGGGCCGGCGTATTCACTCTTTCGGGCAGCAACAGCTACTCCGGCGGAACGCGGGTGAGCGCCGGCACATTGCAAATCGGCAATGCCAACGCACTTGGAACAGGCGCGGTCACGATGAACGCCGGAACGCTCGATCTGAACGGGGCGAACCTCAGCGCCGGCGCGATCAGCGGTTCGACAGGCGCGGCGATCACCAACAACTCGTCCAACCCGGCGAGCCTGACGACGGTCATCGCAGGCGGCAGCGCCTTGTATGCCGGAGCGATCGTCGATGGCACCGGCACGGTGGCGTTGGTCAAGAGCGGGACGGGAGCGCTGACGCTCTCAGGCAGCAACAACTACAGCGGTGGAACCACCATCGTTGGCGGCACTCTGCAACTGGGCGGCAACAACGCCATTGGGACGGGCGCGCTGGCGGTCAATGGCGGCACGCTGGACCTCAATGGCAACGCCGCCAGCGTCGCGGGCCTGAGCGGTTCGGGTGGTTCGATCACCAACTCCGCCAGTGGAACCAGCACCCTGACCGCCGCAATGGGTAGCGGCACCTCGACCTACGCCGGCAACATTACCAACGGAACCGGAGCCGTGGTTCTTACCAACTCCGGTGCCGGAACGCTGATCCTGGGCGGCTCGTTGACCATGGCGGGACTTAACGCCCAAGCCGGAGTGACGCAACTGACGCAGTCGGGTTCCATCGGCGCAGTGAATGTTAGCGCAGGAGCGACGCTCTCCGTGGCGGCCAACGGCGATGGCAACCGCAAGGTTCTCAATGTCTCAGCGCTGACGATCTCCGGGTTCACCTCGGGGCTTGCCATGGGACAGTCCGCCGCGATTGAAAATGTAAGTTATACGTCGATGGCCGCTGCCAGCCAGAGCCAGAACACCAGCGTGCTGACTGCGATGGGAGCCGCGTTGGCTCAGCAGACGCCTGCTGCGAACAGCGACCCGGCACCGGCCTCGCCGGAAGCCGTTCCGGAGCCTGGCTCGTTCGGGTTGTTCCTGAGCGGAGCGCTTGGACTTCTGGGCCTTCGCAGGAAGAAATATGGTGCTTCTAAAAATGGGTAACAGCTTCGGTTCGCATTTGCCGTTGGGGAACGGCTGGGGGTGCGAACCGTGTCGGTTGTGCTGATGAATGAGGATCATCGCACAGCCCCGGCGGCTCGGTGTTCCTTAGGGGTGAACACCGGGCCGCCAACCTTTTCTCGCGGCCTTGATCCAGATCCATGCGGTAGCGCCGGACAGCCAGCGAAGGCCAACGGCGATTACCACAGCACGCAAAAGAAAGCGACAAGCCATTGAAACAGGTTTGGAAAAAAATCATTTCCGCCGCAGCAAGCGTGATAAGAGACTTTGCTGGAAGTCGGATCAGGCAGGCATGAATTTGAGGTTTCCCCCTGACGAGCAGCAGAAGATTCTGAAATGGTATCCGGAATTTACGGGGCCAAATACGTGAATAGGATCACCATGAAACCCACCAACATCCTTACTGAAAACAAGGCTAAAACAAGTATGCAACTGTTAAAGGTGCTCGCCGCTACGGCTATTATCTTGATAATTCTAGCCTTGAAGCCGGTCCCGTTGATGGCCGAATCCACGACGGACCCAACAGCGCTGCGCTGCGAATTCCGCGAAAACCCGTCCGGCATCGATGTGCCTAAACCACGGCTTTCGTGGAAATTCAAAGACAGTGAAATTCGTGGGCAGGGTCAAAGTGCCTACCAGATCCTGCTCGCGAGTTCGGAAGAATTGCTGAAGCAGGACAAGGGAGACCTGTGGGACAGCGGAAAGATGGTAACGGATCAGAGCATTGCCGTGCGCTATGCCGGCGCGACGCTCGCTTCCGAAAACCGCTACTGGTGGAAGGTTCGTGTTTATGACAAGAGCGGACAACCATCGGCGTGGAGCGGCGCGGCGATGTTGATGACGGGCAAAATGCGGTCGGATGACTGGCGCGGAAAATGGATTGGAGCCGACTTTGCACCCCGGGAGACGAGGGTGACGTTGGGCTTCGCGGCAGAGGGGAATCGCGCGGACGAGGAGCAGTGGGTACAGGTGGATCTCGGGAAGGCGCAGCGGATCGACCGGATCGTGCTGCATCCCATGCGACATCATGATCCTGCAGCGGGCGGATGGATCAATGGTTATGCGTTTCCCGTCCGGTTCCGCATCGAGGTTTCGGATGATGCGAAGTTCGCCAAGGCGGAAACGGTGGCGGATTGCACCACGCGGGATTATGTGAACCCGGGCTGGGTGCCGGTGGCGTTCGAGGCACAGGGCCGGACGGCCCGTTATGTGCGGCTCACGGTTACAAAGATGTGGGCGCGCGGTCCGGGCCAGCGGTTTGCATTCACGGTGGGTGAATTGCAGGTTTTCTCGGGAGTTAACAACATCGCCGCAGGCACATCGGTGGACGCCAGCGCCAGCGTGGAGGGTTATGGGTGGTCCAAGACACAACTCACGGATGGCCTCGCACTATGCCCTCCGGTTGGCGGTTTGACTCAGGAGAAGCCTGCACACAAACACGGGGCGATTTATCTTCGGAAGGACTTTGAACTCTCCAAGCCCGCGGTTCGCGCCGTGGTATCCTTTTCCGGACTCGGCTTTTCCGAGCTGGCCATCGACGGCTGCAAGGTTGGTGATTATGTCATCGGCCCCGGATTCACCGATTATGACCACCGGGTCCAGTATTTGACGTTTGATGTTTCCGACCGTTTCAGGAAGGCGGGAGCCAAAAGACTGGATGTGATCCTCGCGGATGGCTGGTATGCATTGAAGAAAGACCCATGGGTTCATCGGTTCGAGACAAAATCCTATGTGGATCTGCCGAAACTGATCCTTGATCTCAGGCTGATCCATGCCGACGGCACCGAGACGGTAGTCTGCTCAGACGAATCGTGGCGATGGTCCACCGGCGAAATCACCCGGAGTTGGATCGCTGGCGAGGATATTGATTTGCGTTTGGCTGGCGAGAAAAACCGGACTTGGAAACCGGTCATCCCCGTCATCGCCCCCCGTGGACAATTGCGGCACCAGAAAGAGACGTTCAACCGAATCGTGGAGGAGGTCAAACCGGTCACGATGAAATACGATCCCGTGAAGAAATCCTGTGTCTGGGATCTTGGACGCACGATCAATGGCTGGGTCCGTTTCAAGGCGAAAGGGCAAGCCGGGACGCAACTACAGATTACGACCATTCCAGCCGCCCCAGGCGGAGAAGGCGCGCCAAAACCTCAAAATTGGAGTAGCTTATTCACCCTCGCCGGCAGTGGCGACTACGAACATTACGAGCCAAGATTCTTCCATGCCGGAATGCGGAAGGTGGAAGTCCTCGGTCTGAGCTCTGAACCGGCCATCTCAGATCTGCTGGGCTGCCAAGTCTCCTCCATGCAGGCTCCAAGCAGTGGATTCACCTGCTCTGACGAGACCGCCACCGCCCTGCACGATATGGTGCGCCGGACCGTCGTCAGCTACACCACATTTCTTCCGAACGACCCTATGCGGGAGTGGAAGGCGTGGACACAGGACATCGAGTCTATGTTTGGCTCTGCCTTCTATCTCTTCGACGAGTCGCAGGTGATGTACGAACGCTGGGAGCATGATCTGATCGACAGCCAACGAGCGGACGGAAATATAGCCAATGTCGCCCCCGGCCCGGTCTTCGATTTTTATAATAGTCCGTGGTGGGGCGGCTGCGGGGTCTGGTTGCCGTGGGAATGGTATCTGGCCTATGGCGATGCGAGCCTGCTTAAAGAAAACTATGCAGCGATGAAACGCTACGTGGATTTCCTTGAGTCGCAAGCGGTCAAAAGCGGCGGTTTACAGAAGTGGGGGTTGCCCGACTGGATTGCGGTCGAGGAGACGCCAATAGCGTTGGTCAACACCCCCGCGCATTATCATTGCGCCAAGATTGTCAGTAAGACCGCAGGGATGCTCGGGCTGACGGACGATGCGACAAAATACGCGGAGAAGGCCAAGCGGATAAAAGACACCATTAATGCAACTTTCCTTGACTCCGCTACAGGCATCTATGGGGAAAAAGACTGGAAGTTGCGCAAGGGAAACGGCGACGTTCCGGGCGGGCTGGATCGGCTGCATTCCGTTTGGTGGTCGGGTGATCGCTCCTGCACCCAGGCCGGACAAGTGATGCCGCTGGCGTTGGGAATCGTGCCGGAGTCGGCCCGTCCGGCGGTGGAGAAGGCATTGCTCAGCGAGATCCATGCGCACAAGGACAGGCTGAGCACCGGTTTCGTCAGCACTCCCTGTCTGCTGGATGTCCTCATGGATCTGGATGCTGAAACCTGCTGGCGGATGACTTCCACGCACGAATTCCCATCGTGGTATTCCATGACCCTTGGCAGCGGTAACGACCTGATGAAGGAAACCTGGGCAGGCGGCGCCGCGATCATGCCGTCCCTGGGCGGTAGTTTCGCCCGCTGGTGTTACCGTGGGCTCGGCGGAATACGTCCCGATGAATCCGCGCCCGGATTTAAACGGATCATCATCAAACCCGCAGTGGTTGCCGAACTGACCTGGGTGAAGTCCCATTTCGATTCACCTTATGGCCGCATCGTCAGCAACTGGAAACGGCAGGGCGATCAACTGACCATGGAACTCACCATCCCAGTGAGCACCACGGCCCGCATCTTCATCCCGACGAAGGCTATTGAGTCCATCACGGAGTCAGATAAACCCGCCGACAAGTCCCAAGGTGTGAACTTTTTACGGATGGAGGACAAGACGGCCGTGTACGAGATCGGCTCCGGCCACTATGAATTCAAAACGAATCATGAGCTTCAGAATCTGAAGCCCTAAATTACATCGGCATGAAACCAACCCATATCCTCACCGTCCTCTTACTGGCGCTGCTGCCAACAACCCCCTCAGTTGCTGGGGCGGAATCGTCGCTTATCGCAAAAACAGCCCCGCCCCACGCTGGCGAAGCACCGATCGTCTCGCTGGCCGGGAAATGGCGGTTCGCATTGGACCGCCAGGGCGTCGGGGCTGAGCAACGCTGGTTTGTAAGGACCTGTTCCCTCGTTCCCAAGTTGCACTTGGGAACGCACTTGTCTTCGAAGTTTTACTTCGCAACCGTGGCTGCCGGACACGCCACCGCCTTTCCAAGAGCGCTCTCGAAGGCCGGGGCAATGCCGCAAGGCTGTCCGGCCTACGGAGGGGCGCGAAGTGCAACTTCGAAGACAAGGCATTACGAAGTGCAACTTCGTAACGAGGGCAAATGAAACCAACCCATATCCTCACCGTCCTCTTACTGGCGCTGCTGCCAACAACCCCCTCAGTTGCTCGGGCGGAATCGTCGCTTATCGCAAAAACAGCCCCGCCCCGCGCTGGCGAAGCACCGATCGTCTCGCTGGCCGGGAAATGGCGGTTTGCATTGGATCGCCAGGGCGTCGGGGCTGAGCAACGCTGGTTTTCCCTCGTTCCCAAGTTGCACTTGGGAACGCACTTGTCTTCGAAGTTTTACTTCGCAACCGTGGCTGCCGGAAACGCCACCGCCTTTCCAAGAGCGCTCTCGAAGGCCGGGGCAATGCCGCAAGGCTGTCCGGCCTACGGAGGGGCGCGAAGTGCAACTTCGAAGACAAGGCATTACGAAGTGCAA
>Ga0316219_1002289_pt1 | contig 17984 bp, 26 predicted proteins | sample TBH18003PmetaG_FD_203635 | JGI IMG/M metagenome (GOLD analysis project Ga0316219, IMG submission 203635) | Freshwater microbial communities from Trout Bog Lake, Wisconsin, USA - TBH18003P | ecosystem: Environmental > Aquatic > Freshwater > Lake > Hypolimnion/Profundal zone | place: USA... | reverse complement strand
TCAGTGGACACGGGGATAGATTAAATATCCACGAGTTTGATAAACAACTACAGATGTACAAAAACTATGATCATATTGACATGTTCTTTAGTTTATGGGACACTAATCGAGAAGTAATTGAATCAACAATAAAGCAACTGGTTCAAAATACACAATCAGGTAGCTATAAATTATATTTTGAATGGAAACAACAACCCAGTGAATCCCCATTAAAGCACACAAAATGCCACGAATGGTGTTCACACTATATACCATTGCAATGGTACAGTCAATATAGCAGTGTTAAAAATGCTGATTTATTTAGGCAACAACACAGTAATGACTATGATTTAGTTATACGATCAAGACTTGATGTTGGTCTTGCTGGTGATTGTGACTTTGCATTATGGGATCAATTATTGAACTCATATGATGTTATATTTCCACGTTCTTGGAATTGGAAATATTTATGGAACGATGAGGGAGGTTGTTTAAATGATCAATTCTTCATTGCAAGACCAGATACAATGTCGCGTATAACTTTATTATCGGACCGAATTGATGAGTATGTTGATTTAGGTTGCAGGATGCACGGTGAGAGTCTGATGTGGTGGAACATCACAAAAGGATGTTCCGCTAAGTATCAATTTGGAGAATTTGATACAATACTACGTGGACGAATAGAGTCCGATTAATCTTGATCTTCTGTAGTAATCTTTTCACCTAAGTGACTTTTAATTACTCGCATCAGTTTGCGTTCAGTGTCATAGACATACTCCTTTGCTTCATCCTCTGTATTAACTACGAGGATGAAACCATTTGCGGCTCTTCGAATTTCTAAACTTTCAAACATAATAGTTCCTTAATGGATTGTAAAACACTAGTATAACATATAATGAAATTTTAGTCAAGAAGAAGCCCACCGAAGTGGGCAATTAGTTTATCCTAAATTAGGATTAGAAACTACGTGTATAGGTAGCTGCGTAAATTTTCTGATCGTTATCACCATTTACACGGTCATAACGCACACCAATCGCATCAGTCTTTGTGAAAGCATAGTTAACACCAATGCGTCCTGTATGAGTTTGATCGTTGTTTACATCTGCATTAAATGCAGAACGGTATCTCCAACCTGCTTTAACGCTCAAACCATCGACACCAGGAACTGGAGCAGTTACACCTGGTTCAATTGTGTAATAACCAAAATTAGTTGTGTTGGTATATTTTTCGCCAACTGAGACACGGGTATAAACACCAATTGGTCCAGCTGGTAGTGAACCAGTTAAACCAGCTTCCAAACGTGTGCTTAGAGCTTCTGTATTTTGTGTTTGTGCGTTGTTGAATTGTAGATCAGCGCCAAGTAAAGAACCTACTAGGTCTTTCTGAGCCTTCAAAATATATTGGGTCTGTGCATTGGAATTTACATTATCAATGTGTTGACCTTCTAAACTTACGCTATCTGCAAATGCAGTTGCTGCCGATACTGCTAGGATCGCAGTTGCTAGTACTTTTTTCATGAAATCTCCTTTTAAAAGTAATTGATTATACAATAAGTATTTATACTATGTCAAGTCCCAAAATAACGTTTGTTATCCAAATTATCCACCACGGCCCTGGGCACGTTTAGTGGGTTTATTGCTAGTGACTTGTTTTTTCATTTTGGCCTGTTGAACTTGACTAGTTACACTTAATGCAACTTTGGGGTTCTTTTGTGCTTTTTTAAGCACTTCTACCAAGGGATTGGGCTTTTTCTCGGTCATTACGCAGTCCTATGAATCAAATGATATCCAAATTGTGTTTGTACTGGTTGACTAACTTGGCCCACAGGTGTATTAAATGTAGCATCTTCAAACGGTTTAACCATTTGTCCCGGACCAAACTCACCAAGATCACCACTGTTTTGAGCACTGGGGCATTTACTATGTGCCCTTGCTAATTCGCCAAAACTTTCGCCTAGATCAATCTTGGCTTTTAATGTGATCGCTTCGTTTAGTGATGGTACTAAAATGTGACTTGCACGTACTCTCATGTTTTTCCTTTGTTATTGATGAGCGGGATGAGAGAATCGAACTCTCGACAACAGTTTGGAAAACTGTAGTTTTACCATTAAACTAATCCCGCATATTTTTACTTAGCGTACTCTACGGATGTCGCCTAAAACTAATTCTCCATTTTGTACTTCTAATAGCGCAGTAACAGGAGTATGCCAGTGTTCATGTCGCATACTGTGTCTATTGCCTTGCGCAATCTCTCTTGCTCGCATACTGGCAATTATAATTAATTGGAATCTGTTTCCAATGTTATTAACACATGTTTCAGTATCGATTGTTGTACCACGGCTTGTATAAGACATACTGTCTCCTAGTTGAGTTGTTGAATGGTGCCCTAAGAGAGACTCGAACTCTCACACCTCTCGATGCTGGAACCTAAATCCAGTGCGTCTACCAATTCCGCCATCAGGGCAATTAAAACATTAGTATAACATACTTATCATTGTGTGTCAACTGTTACATAGCAGGTCCATTGCCATTATTTTTAAAGTCAATAGAGCCACCCTCTTCAAGAATTCTTTTCTTTACATCCTCAAATAGTATTGGAGCAAAGTCTGGATTCATTTCTACACAAACTGAGTGATATCTAACATCAATCTCAGGAGTGGCACCCGTGTGATTGGAGATCATAACACGATTGGCATGCAAATGTCCGTGTATGTTTGTACCAAAGCGGCCCAAACTTTCAGGATGGAGCGGTATGTGACTAAGGATCATGCCGTTCATAACGTGATAGGCTCTAAGTTCTCTAAAGTGTTCACGGTAATCCGTGTCTTTAAAGATATCGTGATTACCACGAATCAAAACCTTGTCGCCGTTAAGTCGGTGCATGATCGAAAGTGCTTTACGATTAATCACCACATCTCCAAGATGGTAAACTTTGTCTTTGGGCTTGACACGCTCGTTCCAAGCCTTGACCATAGCTTCATCCATCTCATCTGCATTGTCCCATGGACGCAATTTTGTTACACCGTCATTACGAGTAAAACGACATACACCGCTATGTCCAAAATGTGTGTCACTTACTAAAAATGTTGCTGGCATACGTGCCTCCTAAAAAAATTACTACTGGTGAGTCCGGACGGGCTCGAACCGCCGACAACTGGTTTCGAAGACCAGTACTCTATCCCGCTGAGCTACGGACCCGCATAATTAAAGATACTGCTGTACGTTTAAAGGGGTTCAACATCGTCGTCCCCTTCCCTGAGTGTGTTCATCCTGTAGCCAACAGGTGCGCCGTTTAACCGGTACATGTACTCCGGGACACAAGAGGTTCCCTAGCAGTTGGGCCGCCGGCTATTGCAGTTTTCTCGCATCTTTAATTATGCTTTCTGTTAGATTGTTTTGGAGATGCCAGATGGAGTTGAACCATCCTAGAAAGTTTTGCAGACTTCCACCTAACCGCTCGGACATGGCATCATAAAATAATTGGCGGGTCTCCAGGGAGTCAAACCCCGGCCTGCGGCTTTGGAGGCCGTTATGCTATCGTAACACTTGAGACCCTAACTTGGTACCTCGTTGGAGAATCGAACTCCCGTATGCACCGTGTAAGGATGCCGTTCTACCATTAAACTACCGAGGCAAAAACTTGGAGCGGGTAGGGAGAATCGAACTCCCAAATAATCCTTGGCAAGGATTCAGGTTACCTTTACATCATACCCGCATTACTATCTATTATACTGTACTTATCATTATTTGTCAACTGGTGCTCTAGGAAAGAATCGAACTTTCTACGCAGTCTTACCAAGACTGTGTTATGCCATTTAACTACAAGAGCTTGGTACCCCCGCTCCGAGTCGAACGGAGAAAACTTTTCCTTTTGAGAGAAATGACTTTGCCAATTTGTCCACGGGGGCGATTTGGTGCAACCTCTAGGAATCGAACCTAGTTCAATGGCTCTTCACGCCACCGCTATGACCACATCAGCTAAAGTTGCAAATGGTGCGCCTGGAGGATTACGATACCCCGACCCAGCGATTATGAGTCGCTTGCTCTTCCTCTGAGCTACAGGCGCTATTCTTGACTGGTCCGGCTAGCAGGAATCGAACCCACATTATGGAGGTAGAAGCTCCGTGTATTATCCATTATACTATAGCCAGTGTTGGTGCGAGTAGAGAGATTCGAACTCTCACGCCATCGGCGTCGGTGCTTAAAACCGGTGCGTCTACCAATTCCGCCACACTCGCATTTTGTTGGTCTCGGTGGCAAGATTCGAACTTGCGGCTTCTTGCTCCCAAAGCAAGTGACTTGACCGGGCTAGCCTACACCGAGTTTATTTTTTAATGTATCTCATACCCACATAAGTGCCTGCTCCGGCACCTAACACACTTGCTATCAGCGTCCAATGGTTCTCTGTGTAGTTGATGACCGCAACACTTGCAGTCAATGTAACCACCATGCTCCAAAAGGTTGCCCATAATATTTTATTTGTTGTCACTGCCCTAAGGTAGTAAGTGTATAAAATATCAGTTGCAAATACTAATACAAATGTTTCTAAGTATAACATATAATTGGTGCCCCCTGAGTGAATCGAACACTCTCTATCTTACGAAGACGGATTACAAATCCGTTGCCATCCCATTCGGCGCAAAGGGGCGAAATTTGTCCAACTGTTACCTTACGCTCTCTCCGTTGGCGATTGAGCACCCCGCATTTTTAAAGTCATCCGGGAACTGACTTGTTTGGCTCCCTAGCGAGGGCACGATCCTCGGACCTTCTGATTAACAGTCAGACGCTACTACCAGCTGAGCTACTAGGGAATATTCTATATTATATATGACAACTCGTTTGTTGTCAAATCAAATTTGGTGCCTGGACTAAGAATTGAACTTAGAATAATCGCTTATCAAGCGACCGTTATACCATTTAACTATCCGGGCAATAAATACACTATGATAGATCCCAACGAAGATGACTTCATTAGTCTCTACGCACATTCAAACAAGCCATATAAACAACGAATGTTTACGTGCTTGCCAGCAGAGTTTGTGTTGGATCCACAACCTCCACAAGATAAAGATTTTCGGGAAACTAATCTAAAGTCGTCTGTATTGCCACTTCCCAATACAGAAGATTAGTCTGCGTCTCGAATACAAGAGTTTAACAACCTTTGATTCTACTGCCGTGTCACACATGCCTCCATGTGCTAGAATAAAAGGGACTCATCGTACCGTCTATCCCGAAACTTGGTGGTCAAGAAAGCACTCGAAGCTTCACATTCATCCTTATGAGGGATGCTCTCTTCCTCTTAAGATACCTGACCATATAGAAACACACTAGGCCACGCTCTGAACCTGGACTCTTAGTAATGTGTTTTTATATGGATGGTTCTGAGTTCCCGTCATTCGGGCCAAATATACGGTGCTTATTCCGTGCTATTCACACTATCACCTAAGAGTCGTCCTCCGGGATACCTTGCGGCTTGTATATTCATCCAACACAGATTACTTTGCTGTTAGGCTTTTTATCTGCTGGCAGTCAGTACCATATAGAAACACACTTAGTCTTTAATCCGAGACTCTGCATCCTGGCTCGGCTTCAATTTGACTATTACCTGGAGGCAAGTCAGTGTGTTTTTATATGGTAGGGGTGTTCGGGAACGATCCGAATTTTACCGGTTAAAAGCCGGTTACTTCACCTTAAAGTTTCACCCCCGTATTGGTCCACGCTCTGAGAATCGAACTCAGTTCCTCCGGTTAAGAGCCGGTTACTTCGCCACTAAAGTTTAGCGTGGTTGGTCGTAATTAAATTGATTTAATGTGCCAACCAGGACCAATACGGGGTCAAGGTTGACACTAACGTTTAGCACGTTTCATGTCATTCTCCATTTAAAATAAACTTGGCGCCGTGGACGGGAATCGAACCCGCCTAAGTCTCATCGACAGTGAGGTGCCCTACCCAGAGAGCTACCACGGCATATTAAATTGCGACCAAAGGACTCGAACCTTTGCGGGAAACTAGTATACACCAGCATTGCCGGCTACCCCTCCATTATCGCAAACTGGTATTGCGTACGGGAATCGAACCCGCCTAGATAGGTTGAAAGCCTATTGACCTAGCCCAGAAGTCTAACGCAATATAATTTGGCAGGGGATATCAGATTCGAACTGATGATGACGATTTCAAAGACCGTTGCCTTAGGCCAACTAGGCGAATCCCCAACAGAAATAAACAGGATAGCATCTTTTTTCATCCAATTGAAAGTTGATTTAAATTTGCTGTTGCTATCCTAAACTGGTACCCACGAAAGGAATCGAACCTTAGATCTACCGGTTATCAGCCGGTTGCTTGACCATTAAGCTACATGGGTAAAAAAGATAGTCTACCGTGGACGTGTGACCTCAGACATAGACTTTGAAAGTGGTCGGAGTACAAGGATTCGAACCTTGGACCTCCTGGTCCCAAACCAGGCGCACTACCAGGCTGTGCTACACTCCGAAAGATTATGGCGGCTCCAAGGGGAATCGAACCCCTATTAATGGCGTGACAAGCCACCGTACTAACCATTATACTATGAAGCCAAATTTTGGTGGAGGAAGTAAGATTCGAACCTACTCATCCTTAGGAAACAGATTTACAGTCTGCCGCGCCTCTCCAACTGCGCCGTTCCTCCATGTGTTAATTGTAACACTCTCCTTTGACTATGTCAACAGCTTTCAGGGCTGTTAGGAAAGTGTGTATTAAAAAGTTCTTTAATATATTTTTACAAATTAAAGAACACTTTAATACGCTACCATTTTACAATTCTAGTTATCGCCTAGAACTTACCATCCGGTAGGCCGCCCACATTAAGCCGATGTTTTAAGTGCCAGCAGGGTCGCGTTCCCTATACACACTTTTTCGAAAGTCTAAAAACAAAAAACCCCAGGGTTGTTAATCCTAGGGTCCTTAAAGTTTTGGAAATTTGTTAGTTGTTACTAACCATCCCAGCCCTCCGTGGACCCTAAAATCTCTGGTAAACGATCATTTGATAGACTGACTGTACTATTAATCGTTAGCCAATAAGAGGGCATAAAGCCTTCCGCCTGGGCTATCGAATGTTTAATACATTGTCTATTGAGTGATTGCATTTTTTGCTCTTGTTTACTTTCTGAAAATTTTGTTAGCGGAATTGCTAACATGTTCTTATTGTAGTGCCTCTTGGCACTGTTGTCAACTACTCTTTAAATCTTTTTGTTGTTTTTGGACAACAAACTTTTTTAACTAGTTCTTAACAACGATGATTCTATTGTATGTTTATTTAGTCTTTGTGTCAATACCATATATGAAATGTGGTATTTTTACAACGATTTAAAACAAAACAGTATAACCACCCATTGATCTCAATTCTGATACAAGCCGACGATGTGTCATTACACGTTCGTACTCCTGTGTCATTCTTATGAAAACATCTTCGTCGCTTTCATAATTTAGAGATATTTGTTTGATCCACTGTAGTAATTGTATTATCTTTTGTTTCATCAGTCAACCTCTAGTAAGTCTTTAACTTTCTTTGGCAGTACAGGATGTTTCATTCTCTCTGGATGCCAAACGATACCGTAGATTGGCTTTGACGTATGTTCAAAGGCTTCGGTGTTACCGTCTATGTCTGTAGCAGTAGTTATCATATCAGCACCCATGGTCTTAATGAACTGGCTGTGATAGCTGTTTACAGTATGTGTACTGCCTTCCATGTTTATTAAGTGTGATGTATCTGTATGATCATCAATGTAACCGTTTACTCCTCCGGTCAGATCATTCACAGTAAAAGCGCCGTGGCAAACGCCAACAATAGGTTTGCCCAATTTAAGTGCATGAGCAAATAATAAATCTTCGGTAGTATGTCTTGCAATACTATCGGGTCCTCCTGTAAGGACTAGGCAATCAAATTCTATACTTTCATCGATTGCGCCAATATTGGCAACAGGTATAAGTGTATGTTTATGTAACAGTTCATACCAACTGCGTTCTAGTGCGTCAAATAAAAAGTTATTGGGAGGGATGCGAACATCCCTCTGACTCATTAAAATCCGCATAAAGTCCTATTAGGCTACAGCTTCCTTGCCATTGAACGCAACACATAGGTTACGATGTGGCTCGCCATATGCTTCTAGCATAATTTGTTGAACTTCTGGACTAGCTGTCTTGAAGTCGCCTAAACTTGTGCATGAACACTCGAATAGATCCCAAATCATTTCTTTAACATAAGATAGGCACTCTTGCTGTGCTTCTTCTGTTGTGCATAGTTTTTCTAACATCATACGGCCAATATTGCTGTGGAACTTTTCGTCACGTGCAACACGGTCATAACGCTTTTGAATGAACTCATCGCCAGCACAATCAGCCATTGTAGCCCAAACATGGCTAGCACGACCTTCAGCCATATACTGATACAAGTGCATCATGATTGGATTGTTTTGTGCTTCGTATTTCTGGATCAAGCTAGCACCCATACGAACGTCAACTTTACCATATGATTTCCAAATTTCTTCTAGATCTGGCTTTTCACCTGTCAAATGTTCTAGGATTTCGTATACAATACGGAAGTGTTCTGCTTCATCCCATGCTTGCTTTGATAGCAAACGGCAATCTTCTGGATCTGTCAAAGCTGGTAATTCGCTTACTTTTTTTGACAATTCAATCATATTCATACGCTCGTTGCTTAAACGAATATGAAAGAAATTTTCTAATTCTTTTTTGTCCTTACCGCGTTCTGCGAAGAACTGACGTGTTTGGATTTCAGCCACTTTGTGTAACGGCATGAATGAATCCCACAAATCGTCTAAAAATTCTTTTGCTGGCTTTGTCATGTTAATTCCTTAATTTTAATGAGTGAGTAAAGTACTCTTTTTTATTTATCCGTTTTTTTCAGGACCGTATCTACTAAAGGTTTCCACTGAATTTCACGATCTTTTACATATTTAGTATATGCTGTTTGAGTGCTTAATTCGGGTGTTTCTAGCATTAAGTTGTTTTCGTACATTGTACGCACATCCTCACTCTTTAAAGCTCTAGTAAATTCTGTATGGTACCAGTCTTGCACATCCTTGGGAGTGCCAGCAGGCAACATTAGCCCCCAAGTTCCGCTAATGTTAAATCCAGGAATCGCTTCACTTAAGAGTGGTACTTCTGGCATCTGCGATAATTTGTGATTACCAGACAATGCTATGATACGGATTTTATGATCCTTATAAAAAGCATTGGCAACTAGTACAGGTACAACTGCAAAACGCACACTTCCATTGACTACATCAGTTAGTGCCGCTACAGGACTTTGATGATCAACACGTACAATATGTTCCTTGTCTTCTTTCAAGTTTAATTTAACAGCCATTTCTTCGTAGACTAGTCTGGCGCCGCCTGTGGCCGCAATACTTACTTGTCTAGTTTGTATTGCTCTTGTAAAAAGTTTAACATTATCGATAGGATCGTTGATATTTGCAACTATAGCAAACGGACTGCTGGCCGCAAAAAACGGATAATCAAAACTGGCAGTGGTATATGTACGCCCTGGTCCTGGAACAGCAATTTTGTCCATTGCGGCTAGTCCTGGAATACTTACCATTGTAACACTATATCCATCTGCGGGCTTGTGACTAAGTTCTTCTGCTCCAACTACACCGCCAGCACCGCCTCTGTTAATAACAACAAATTTAGCACCTGTGTTTTCTTCTACCTGTTTGCTCAATGCACGAAACACTAGTTCGTTGACACTACCTGGTGCCCATGCAATTATAGCTTCGATAGGTTTAACTGGTTCCCATGCAAAGCATAGTGTTGGTACTAGTAATAGTACTGCTAATAACTTTTTCATTCTTGTACCTCTATAATTTCTCGTCCCCATTGGAACATGTTCCATACTCTATCATGTACATAATACATCAATGCATTGATAGTAAACTGACAAACAAAAATAACACTTGCTGTTTCGCCAGCACTTGCTCCTGATTTAGCAACAAAATATACAATCGCGGCAGTTGTCGATCCGCCGATTATTCTCCAACTTACAAGTCTTGCAATACTACGTTTACGCCAATCATTAAATTTTTTCTTCACTTTCGTCTCCATTCCGAATATATTCTATTTCCAGTGTCCCATCGTAGTTCTAAAATCTTGAATCCAAATAAGTCAGCTAATCTGATATGTTCCTCAAAGCTCCATGGATAAAATTCTATATATTTACATTCCTCTGTTCCATGATCTTTTAATCCTGGATTGCAACGCCAAAAGATACGTCCTTCGGGTCCTACTAAACTTGTTACCAATCCAACTTGCTGTTCAATATAATCTTTATCTCCAAAATTAATACTACCTAGACACAATGCTACATCATATGTCATGGTAAATTTTTTGCAATACTGTTCCAAGGTCAACTGATAGTCAGCTTCTGGAAAAGCAGGATCGATACCAATTACATTTGGTAAATGCTTTTTGAATTCGTTAGTACCACAGCCGATGTCTATAACAGTCTCTGATGATTTAATTTTATTCAATAAAGCCATGCCCGAGAACTCAGGCAAGTTCAAATTGTTGTATTGTGTGTTGCGCCACACTTTACCAAAGTAGTTGTTTAAATAATTTTGATCCATAATTTTTCGAGATAAAAAAACTGCGGGGTATTACGCCCGCAGTTGTTATTATACTACCTTTTTAGGCGTATGTATAGTTATACGCTTTTTCCATCATCTCACGTGCTTCTGGAACTGGCTTGGTGTTAATACAACTAATTTTATATAGTTTCTTACGCATTTGATCTGCCAATGCTAGTGCATGTGCTTGAGCTTCTGGAGTGTCAACTAACTTCTCTAGTTTCCACTGTCCAATATTACTGTGAAATCCTTCATCACGAGCAACCTTAGTATAACGATGGCTGATAAAATCATCTTCGATGGTTTCAGCCATTTGGTGCCAAACTGCTTCTGCACGACCTTCAGCGATTGTTTGATACAATGCTAGGGCGATCGGATCTTCGTGTGCATTGAATTCATCAATCAATGCGGCACCTTTACTAGTAATACGTGTTTCCCAGCTATCGATAGCCGCTTCTAGGTCAACTTCTTCACCTGAAATGTGTTCGATAACTTCTTTAACTAGACGATAGTGTAGTGCTTCGTCCAAAACTTGCTTGCTCAATAACTGTAGTTCGATAACATCTGTATCTTTTGGCATTTCTGAAATTGTTTTTGCAATTTCTACCATATTCATACGTTCATTAACCATACGTCCAGTAAAGTGATCAATTAGTTCTTCTTTGCTTGGTTTGCTTTCAAAGTATGCTTTAACTTGCATCGCACTGGCTTTGAAAAGGGTTTGATTGTTCTCAACTAATTCGTTGACGAACTGTTTTGCTGTTTTCATTTTTTAGGTCCTTAAATTGAAAAATTAAAGGCCGCTGGGGTAAGAGCTTACCGCTGGGGAATAACACATCCTGTGTTATAACTATTTATCTTATAATTGCAACACTTATATCTTCTTGAAAATAGTATTGATAATATTCGTCAGGAGGACGTTTTATTTGCAAAAAGTCGCATAATTCTCTGTTACTAGATGGAGTAAGAGTATCGTGTACATGTTGGGCAGTTACGATATTAAAATTTTGCTCTTCTATATGACTGGCCATGGTAGCTAGATCAACATAGTAATCATAGCAAGGATACTTGATATTAAAGTGCCCGCATTTAACCCACCAACCTAAACATGCATCGTCACCACGATAAACTAACACTACAGGGCAGTTGGGCCATGTAGTTCTTAAAAAATCTATGTGATTACTTAGTACATGGCTTTTAATAATGCGTGTGCCTGTTCCTGTAAATGGGCTATCGAATAATTGTTCAACAGCTTCTTTAGGCATGTCTTCTATGTTAGCAGGAATTTCAAATTCCATACCTGGATCAAAGTATGCACCCATGTGCATGACACCTGCGTGATGCTTATAAGTACGATCTTCTGTATAATCGCTACGATCTATATCTGGACTAAAATAAATGTTCTTAGCAACACTTGACCATTTACTGCCAGGAGCACCTACTACGAATATGTACTTCATTGTTTAATATCCTTTAGTACAGGATAAAATGTCTTGCGTAGACGTTCTCTGTAGACTTGTACACCTTGTGGAGTTAGTTCACGTTCGTCTATAGTAATTAAATTATCTTCACGCCATTTTTTATATTCATCGCTACGCACAATAGGAGCAAATGTTTTTGCGTACCAGTCTACAATTTCTTTAGGTGTGTTAGGCGGTAAAGTTAGTACCCATGCACCGTAAACATTGATACCGGGAGCGATATCATTAAGTAAGGGAACATCTGGTAATTGTGCTAGTTTGCGTTCGCCAGCAACACCAATAGCTTTTACTTTGCCTGCATCTATAAATGGTTTAGCAATAGCAACAGGAATCATTCCAAACTCCGTTCCAGACTTGCCATCATACTGTGCTACGCTTAACAATGTAGGATTAGGTCCATTGAATATAATGAACTGTACTTGACTTTTATCGCCTTTAGTTTTTGCCATTAGATATTCATAACCTGTACGATGTGCTCCGCCGCCGATTGCAAAATTAATAGGGCGAGTAGGTTTGTGTATTAACTGTGCAAACTCCTTAGGAGTGTTTATAGGACTTTTAGGACTTGCAATTAGGATTAAAGGACTTTTGCCTGTTGTTAGCACTTCGCTAAAGCTATCGTAATTGTATTTCTTTACTCCAGCTTCCCATACATCATTTGTAATCCATAAACTCATATGACTTAATACTGCTACAGTATAACCATCTGGTGCGGCTTCGTATAAAGTGTTGGCCGCAATAGCACTATCGGCACCTGGTTTGTTTTCAACAACAAACTTAGTTTTATCGCCTGTGCTTTCTAATATTTTTGCTAGTTCTCTAAAACTAATTTCGTTACCACTACCCGGGGCAGTTCCAATAATAACTTTGACAGGCTGTGTAGGTTCCCAAGCGAATGCTAATGCTGGCACTAATAAGAGTATTGCTAGTAGTCTTTTCATTTAAAGTCCTTTAAGTATAAATTTGTTCCATCTTCTAACATCATTACCCATTCATGTTCTAGTATGTGATAATGACTAGTTTGTACAATCTTGTTCATAGGGTAATCATCCGATTTCATTAATTTTTGAAGCAGTAATTTAATTGCCCACTTGTGTGTTGTTTTATCTGCACTGAGATATTTTTTAGCGTAGCGACCAATACTCCATTTTTGAAAGTCTACAGTTTCGTAAAAATTAATCATACGGTCTGCAATATCTTTAGGCATATTACGCATACGATTAGTCTTGCCCATTTGCCACTTGCTGTTAAGTTCATTAAATGACAAAAATTCAGGAACTGTAACAATAGGTTCACCTGGAAAATTTGCTACAATACGTTCCATTACTTCTACTTGATCCTTGTTCAAGTAGTCTTTCCAATTCATTGTAAAGTGCTCAGGTTGTAGATTATGATATTGACCAAACAACTGGTCGCCTAAATATCCACTTACAATAAGTCCTTCATCAAATGTAGGATGCATAAGCGGAGTTGTTAGAGAATACTCTATACCTCTACCTTTAATATAAGTATCAAATACCGAACCTGATTCAACTATACTATTATAGTTACAAAATACTTTTAACTGCTTAGGGTCTGCAAATTCCATTAGACTAAACAATGCACCTGTACTGTCTAACCCGCCACTCCAACTTACACTTATTCTTTGTCCGTCAGCACGTTGAACGATTGCCTGTGCGGCTCCTAATGCTATATCGGTAAATGATTTATTATAGCTAGGATCATATTCTGGCAATGGTTCCCAGCCGCCCATCTTTAAATAGTGTGGCAATGTTCTGGTACGATCTTGAAACATGCCCATATTGCCCATGCTACAACGGCTACCTAACTCAGTCCAGTTTTCTAATTCGCATCGCTGATATAATTCTAACAACTCGTCAAAATTATCAGCCTTGTAAGGATCTAATTTTGGACTGTTAATAATTTCTTTAAGTCTATGTACTAATACATTTACTATCATAGATCAGTCCTTATAAACGGACGCAAGCGCCAACTGCCATTGTAGTCTGTAACAAGTATGGGTTCTTGTGTTGAGATAAATTTTTCTTTGTTTGTTCTAACGTACTCTAAATCTTCTGGAGTATTTTGTATAATAGATTCTGGAACTAGTATTTCGTATCCTTCTGTAAATGGTACAAAGGCAAGAGGATCACTACTGTCGTACCAAAAAATGCTTTTGAGTATTCTGTAGTCTCGATTGAATTTAGGGCTGACAGGATAAAAAGGTATCTCCCATACCCAGCCTTTTAGAGTAGGTTCCATATCACTAATTATACTATCTTAGAAATTTTAGTCAAGAATAAGGCTACCGAAATAGCCTTATCTTTTAACCGTTCAATACTTTTGCTACTGAATTCATAACACTGGCAATACGACCAATGTCGCGTAAGTTTTCTACTGTGTAGCCTTCTTGCTTGAGTGTGTCATAGTGTGCCTTAACACAGAAATGACATTTACCAACAATACTTGCGGCAAGACTGAATGCCTCAAAGTTTGCCTTTGTAGTTCCACCATGTGACGCAATAGCATTCATGCGTAACTGTGCTGGCAAGCCTTTTAACTGTTCATCATCAGCCATTTCAACATAGGGGTACCAGATATTGTTTTGCGACATGATGCTTGCGGCAGTCATTGCTGAGTCAGCAAACTTTGGTGCGTCTGCTAACATAACACTTAATACTTTTCCGTTACCAGTTGCGGCAAGTGCGGCCACTGCACATCCTATGGCCACATCTGCATCCAATGTACTACGCAAAAGGACAGCGTCCAAGTTTAACTTGGTGTCCTTTGCATAGTCTGGTAATGCCGGTTTAACTGTTTCAATAAAACTCATTTTGTTTTCCTTTTAATGTTATTCATTCGTCAACTCCATTGTATTGCCGCTATCGTAGCATACTTGGCATATTTCTGTCTAATCTTTATTGTTAGGCGATTTTCGGTGGCATCCATATTAGCCATACCCCAATTCCAATCCCATCCTTGACGACCTACATGCTGTTCCATCCAAGGGCGATAGTGATCGTTCGGGTCTGCTGATTCTGCTGATACTTTAGATCCATCTAGTGATTCGTGCAAGACTACCCAGCCTTTGGGCCAACGCACATTGATAACAACTCCGGGCATGAATCTCCACCAAAGTTTCTCTTTGATGTTGAGCCCGCAAGGCAACCAATAGTTTTGTTTCCAGAAGTATAACCCGTTGATTTCTAGTTTACTCATACTCTACTCTTACAGTTATCAAAGTGTCTTCTAACGATATTATGTTTAACTCCAGTAGCACCACAATGTGGGCAAGATACTACTTGTAATATCCTACCATTTTTCCATCCTAAGTCTGTATAACCTGATAGAGCACTTACGCTAACCTTCTTTTGTTCGGTGCCGTTGTTGATCCATCTTGTCTGACTCACTATATCAGACAGTTTAGACTTAGTATCGGTATTGTGACTTCTACCAATTGCCTTTTCTCTTATTTTGTTTCTTCTGCTTTCTTCTCTATCTGCCGGCCTATTAAGTTGAGACAACGACATACGCTTTTTTGTATCTTCAGAAATAACTCTACCCATCAATGACGCTGATCGTTTGGCGTTCCCTTCCGGAGTCTGTTTTTTCTTTCTTTGCGATGCTAATGCTTTTTCACTTGCTGGTCCAACATTTCTAAACTTTTCACCGCCGAGGTTTTCATTGAGCCACTCACTCTTGTCAAGAGCACCGACTTTCTTGAGAAACCTATATTCATAATTAAGTGCTTGGTCAGGACTTTCAAATACTTTCCTTACCTCAGCCTTAAAAGAATCTATTCCGTATTCGTTTAATAAGTTCTTAACCTTAACAGAAGAAGTAAAATACCCACCGGACCTCCAAAATGTTTCAGGGTTTGAACCCTTTCCATATTTAGATCCGTAATATTTCAATCCGGTGGGTATGTGTAAAACAAAATAAGTGTAGGGTATTCGATCAGACATAAATGTTCCTGTTAGTATATTTATGTCTGTCCTACGGACTTACAGCGTTTCGCCCCCGATAGTTCTTGAACAGGCACACAGTTCCCCCGTTTGAAGACTATCTAAGATTCGAAGTGTTTCTTCTGGACTACGACCTACATTTAGGTTATTGACTGTGACATGTTGGATAACATTATCTGGGTCAACGATAAATGTTGCTCTCAGTGGTGCTCCTGCCGGGGCAAAAAATACACCCAATTGCTCGACTAAACTTAGTTCGCCTCGTTGTGTATCGGCAAACTGAGTATGTGTAATTTTCTTCAAGTCTGCGTGGGCATTTTGCCAGGCAACCGCACAGAATTCGTTATCTGTTGAGCCTGTAAGTAATACAGCATCTCTATCAATAAAATCTTGGTTCAATTTGTCATACCCAACAATTTCTGTGGGGCAAACAAAAGTGAAAGATTTTGGATAGTAAACGATTACTTTCCACTTGCCTTCAAAACTTTGATCGGTAATTGTAAAGTATGCGTCTTCTGGTTGTCCTGGCTTAACACCAGTAATTGCGAAAGCTTCTAATTTATTTCCAACTGTTTTCATATCATTCTCCTTATGTGTGTGTTTGAAAACTAATAACTCAGTGTTTGTACTGATATGTTATTGTAATAGTATTTAACAATAAGATCAAGCATTTTAATTGATTTTTTCAATAATTATTTCAATGACCGTTATTAAAAAAATCAATAATGATTATGATATTTTTGGTTCTTCTTTATGTTCTGCCAAATCTTCTCGAGTAACATACATTGGATGATCCATGATACGCATCCACTTGATTGGTTTCCAATATTTGGAAAGAAGATTATTGATGATTACTACGCCAATAAAAATTACGATAAACCCTAAGGTTGTTAAAATACTGCCAGCTAAAAATACTGCCGCTTGATCCATGTCCATTTTAATACTCTCTTAATAAAAAAGGGCCCGTAGGCCCTTATACTGTCTAATCAAAGATTAGAATGAATGTGCATAACCTACACGAGTAATACCAGCTTGTGTATCACCACGCATACGATCATAACCTACATACACGTTGTCTGCCTTGGTAATGTTGTAACCAAGATCGGCACGCCATGTACGTGTTTCCCACTGATTTGCATCTTGATCAAACGGAGCACGATAACGCCATGCTACTGTTGCTGTTACACCTGTCGATGCAACTGGAATATTCACACCTGGCTCAATAGAGTAGTATGAATAATTTGTAGTTGTTGTATAACGCTCACCTAGACCTACACGAACATATGGTGTAGCTAGACCCATAACATTATACTGACCTGTAACACCTGCTTCTAGTTGTGAACTAGAAAGTCCTGTTTCAGTGTTGTCAGTCTTACCAACAACTGTCAAAGTTTTAACATCAACTGCAAAGTTATCGTTAACTGCTTGCTTAACGCTTAACTGATAGTTGTCTGATTTTGGGCCATTGTTTTTACCCAATTGGTCTTGAAATTCAACACCAACTTCGACAGCACTTGCTGTTACTGCCACTAGGGCTAAAAGAGTTGCTAATGCAATTTTCTTCATTTGTTTTACTTCCTTTTTATTAATAAAAATGACATGTTGTCATGTCTCTATTATATATCCGTATTAGTACAGAGAGCAATAGAAAATGGCTACTTTCGTAGCCATTTTGGTTAAGTTGGGTGACAAGGATCAACCAATCCTCGCGAGGGCAGTTTCTTAGGCTGCGATTGCAAATTCGTCATTAGCACTGATGCTAACTGGAACTTGGAAATACTCGAATGTATTTGCTTTTGCATTTACGTTATTTGCTTGATTTACAGTCATCGCCTACTGTGTTGCCGTCTCTACTATCTCGCCACGTCGAAGCCAATACAGGCCCATCAAAAGAAAACTCAGATCCTTTCACGGTTGGCTCCATTACTGGTTAGCCGCAGT
>Ga0316219_1002279_pt1 | contig 18027 bp, 11 predicted proteins | sample TBH18003PmetaG_FD_203635 | JGI IMG/M metagenome (GOLD analysis project Ga0316219, IMG submission 203635) | Freshwater microbial communities from Trout Bog Lake, Wisconsin, USA - TBH18003P | ecosystem: Environmental > Aquatic > Freshwater > Lake > Hypolimnion/Profundal zone | place: USA... | reverse complement strand
CGCCAAAGGCCACACGCGAGGGCGCGTGCGCTCCCCGGAAGCTGGCGCGACGCAGGTTCTTGCCCAACAATCAACGCCGCGCTTTGGCCGCCTGCAAGTCTTAGGATGACAACGTTCGGGGCTCCGTTCTCACTCCTGCGCCCGATTTGCAAACTTGTGGGCAATGGAAAGGAATCTCCACCGCTTTCGAAGCGATTGGTCTCAAGAATTACCCAAAGCGTTTCCTGCGCCCATCGGCTCGTCGCTGTGGAGGCAAACAGGCCTCGCCGCAGTCCTATAAGACGCTGGCGCAACCACAACGCGCCACGGCTTCGCCGCTCCGAATGGTCTCGCGTCCATTCCAGGTAGAGGTCACGAGGTCTGAGGCTGGAGCCCGGGAACGAGACCGCGAATTAATTCCCCGATGCCGCCTTCAGGCCGTCCCTGACCGTCCAAGGTGCGCCGCTTCTGCGAAATTCTGGGTGGAAAAACAGAAGTTGCGCCATGAACCAGCACGCACCCAGATTCGACCGCGTGGTCGCCCTTTTTGTTCCGGCTCCGGCTTTGGAACCGCTCGCCTACGTCCCCGCGCCGGATGGCATCGCGGTCGTCCGTTTGCACAATCTGGCGCCGGCCAACACATGCCGCCCCTGGCTGAGCCTGCCCCGCGTGGCCCTGCTGGGGTGGGCGGCGGGATTGCTCCTGGCATTTGTCGCCCTGCCACAACCCAAGGCGCGGCAGAGTTCTCAGGCCTCCACAATCGTCTTTGCGGCGCCGCCGGCCCCGGCAAAGACGCTCGCCCGGCTGCGATAACAGGGAACGCGCTTCCATTTTGGCGGCGCTGGTAGTACACACCAGCCGAACCGATGAAGCCCGATTTCTCCAAAGTCCTGATCGCACCGTCGCTGCTGGCGTCGGATTTCGCCAAGGTCGCAGTCGAATGCCGCGATGCCGAAACCGCGGGCGCCGACTGGCTGCACCTCGACATCATGGACGGCCATTTCGTGGACAACATTTCCTTCGGCCCGGGTTTCTGCGCCGCGGTTCGCAGGCATGCAACGGTTCCGCTGGATGTCCACCTGATGATCGAGCGCCCGGACCATTACCTCGACCGATTTCTTCCGAGCGCCAATGTTGTCACCGTCCACGTGGAAGCCAGGCACGACGTGCCGGCGACCCTCGAACGAATCCGCCGCGCGGACCGTCTGGCCGGGCTCTCCCTGCGCCCTGGCACGCCGTTTGAAGCGGTGGAACCGTTCCTGGACCGGATCGACCTGCTGCTGGTGATGACCGTTGAACCGGGCTTTGGCGGGCAGTCGTTCATCGGCGCCATGCTGGAGCGCATCGCCCGCGCCGCCAGCCTGCGCGCGCAACGGGGGCTGGCGTTCCACATCGAGGTGGACGGCGGAATCTATACGCCACAAGCGAAAGCCTGCGTCGATGCCGGCGCCAATGTCCTGGTGGCCGGCACCGCGGTATTTGGGGCCGCGGACCGCGCGGCGGCGATCGCGGCGTTGCGGCCAGGAACGCGGCACGGATGACCGCCTCACCGCAGCGCAAACCACCACGCCGCAATGAGCAGCGCGACCGCCGCGATTCCCAGTGCGGTCTGGGCCGCGGGCGGGGTTCGCTGAGGCAGGCGCGTCCACGCCAGCAACGCGCCCAGAACGCCTCCGGCAGCCATGCCGAAGAGGTGCGCCATCACGTCGACGTGCTGACCCTCGCCGCCGGTTCCGAGGTACGCCAGCAACGCAAGACCGGCGCCGATGGGAATCCAGACCTCCCGGATCGTTCGGCCCTGCGCCCGCCGGAAACCGCGGAAGCGGATCGCCACCAGCGTTTGCCAGCCAACCAGAATCCCCAGCCCGCCAAACACCGCCGTCGATGCGCCGATCGAGAAATGTTGCTCGTGCGCCCGGTTGTGGCCCCAGGCGTTGAGCCAGTTGCCAACCGCTCCGCTAAGGAGCATCCCTAACCACGTCCAGCCGGCCCCGAGATGCGGCAGCAGCGCCCAGCCGAAAATGGTGCCGACAATCATGTTGGCCGCCAGGTGCCCGAAATCACCGTGCAACGTCAGCGCGGTGAACGTCCGCCACCAGGCGCCGTGCAGGATCGCCGCGGAATCCGCTTCGCCGCGCCCCGCCCAATCCAGCGGAGCCGAAAAGTGCGCCTGCAGCATGAAGAACACGCCGAGCACCACGCAGAACAGAACCAGCGAAGTTCGTGGAGCGGACTGCGGTTCCGGTTCCAATCGAAGCGCCTCGAACTCGCGCCAGGCGCTCTCGCGATCCGCCCGGCGTTCCTCGTCAAAGCGGGCGATTTCCGCAATCGCCGCTTCGAAATCCTCCGGGCGCACCATCAGGTAATAAATGCCCTCGCCGGAGACGATCCAGTAGGGCAATCCCATGGCGAGCACCACCAGGCCGCGCTCCTCGGCTTGATCCTGGCGCACGCACCGGGCCGCCGCGATGAGTCCGTCAGGCGGCTCCGAATCCTGGTCGCTCCGTCGTCTAGGCATGGGAAACAGTCGCGCGCCAGACCCGGAAACACGCCCGGAACGCGCCAGCGAAATCGTGCGGGCGCGCGGCGATCCAGCGCTCCAGCAGGTCGATGGGAAAAAACGCCCCGGTTTCCACCTCCGCCCGCGGCCAGTGGAACGGCCCCTCGTGCTGCGCCCGGTAGATGCGGACGAATTCGTACCCGGTCTCCCGACTGGCGGGCAGTTCGCCGATCAACTCCAGCGGCGCGCTCACGCCCAGTTCCTCTTGCAACTCGCGCGAGGCGGTGTCGTCGTAGCCTTCGCCCGAATTTACATGCCCGGCGCTGCTGGAATCCCACCGGCCCGGATTCACATCCTTGAATCGGGAGCGTTTCTGCAAAAACATCTCGCCCCTGCGGTTGAACACGAAGATATGGACGGCGCGGTGGCGCAGTTTCTGGAGATGAACTTCGTGGCGGCTGAGCCGGTCGATGACGCGGTCGGTTTCGTCCACCACGTCGAACATTTCCCCGTGGACGTCCTGGCCTTCGGTGCTCAGGGCGTGCGGATCGCGCGCTCGTTCGGCAAAGCGCGCCAGCTCGATCCATTGCCCGAGCGAGAGCGCTTCGCCGCGGACCGTTTCCAACGCGCCGATGGCCGCGCACAGGGCCGGCCAGTCGAAGCGATGTGTTGTCAGAAGGTTCTTGAGCATTTTGCGCCGCTGGGAGAAGCCTTCCTTGACCAACCGGTTAAAGAGCCGCCCGTCGCACCCGGGGAATTCGGCGGGATCGCGCGGCGTGAGCACCACGACGCCGCTCTCGACGTTGGGCGCGGGAACAAAAACGGTCCCCGGCAACGTGCGCGCGTACTGCACCCGCCATTGCCGACCCACGATAAGCGTCAAGGCCCCGTAATCTTTAGTGGACGGCTTGGCGGACAGGCGCTCGGCCATCTCTTTTTGCAGGGTAAACACCAGGCGGCTGACAGGCGAAGGCTCGGCGGTAAAGCGCAGCAGCACCTGGCTGGAGACGTAATAGGGCAGGTTGCCGAGGACTTTCGCCGCGCCCCGTTCAAAGAGGGTGCGCACGTCGAATCGCAGAGCGTCGTCATGCAGCACCTCGACGCTGGCGCGTCCGGCGAACCGGGTCCTGAGGAATTCGGCGAGGCGCCCGTCCTTTTCAATGAGCGTCGCCGAAGCGCACCGTCCGACCGCCAGATCGGTGAGCGCGCCGAGGCCGGGGCCAACCTCCACCAGGTGGTCCTCCGGGGTGAGTTCGAGCTGGGCGACAATGAATGCCGCAGCCTCTTCGTCGTGCAGAAAGTTCTGCCCGAGGCTCTTGGTGGCGCGGGTTCCGAGACCGGCCAGGGTGTTTTGGATAGTGGATCGGTTCATGCGCGGCAACCCGCAGATTTTCCCGCGGATGACCGGGAAGTAAAGCGCGGCGTTGATTGTTTGGCAAGAACCCGCGGTCGCGCCACCAGCTTCCGGGGAGCGCACGCGCCCACGCGTGCGGCCTTTGGCGCCCTCGCCAAAGGCATCTTCGCTCCAGAAGCTCGCATTCAACCGATGAACCACGGATTACACGAATGAACACGGATAGGTTTTATCCGGGCCAATCCGTGAAATCCGTGGTTTCGATGAAGCGGGAGCGCACGCGCGTCCCTACCGTCGCACTCCGCGGCTTCGATCCGGCTGATGCATCCGGTTTGCGACGTCCCCCCTGCTCAAAAGAACCGTTCCGGCGCCATCATCGGCTGCGGCTGGCAGATGCGGTCCACGCACTGCCACCAGCTTTCGTGTCCGGTGAGGATCTCAATCTCCACGCGCAGGAAGTAGATCGGCAGTTCCACCCCTTTTAGCCGCGGAAACCGCACGCAGTCCTTTTCCGTGGTAATGATGGCGTCCACGTCGCGATTGACGCAACGGCGGACAAACCCGGCGATTTCTTTCTCGGTGAAGCGATGGTGGTCGGCAAAATGGCGGGAAAGCTCGATCTTGGCCCCGAGATTCCGCAGCCCGTCCTCAAAACTGTCGGGACGGGCAATGGCCGAAATGGCGCCCACGTAGCGGCCTTTCAGATAACTCAATTCAACGCGCGTCCCATTGTAAACGTGTTGCAGATACCGGGAACTATGGGAGCACTCGATGATCTCCGCGGTCCGGTTGTAGCGCCGAATCCGGGCGATCAGCTCCGAGTTATCCACCCCGGGCTCGCACTTGGTGATGAAAACGTAGGACGCGCGCCGCAGGTTTGGGGGCGGTTCGCGCAAGGTGCCGCGCGGCAGCAAATGCTCATTGCCAAACGGCGCCTGGCGATCCACCAGAACCACGTCCATGCGGTGTTTGAGACGCAGATACTGCAAACCGTCGTCGAGCAGCAGCGTGTCGCAGCCCAACTTCTCGATGGCATACAGGCCGCTCTTTACGCGGTCGCGATCCACCAGCACGATGACGTTCTTGAGATTGCCGGCGAGCATGTACGGTTCGTCCCCGGCCATGCGCGAGCCGAGCAACAGCCGCTTGCCATCGGAAACGATCCGCGGGACGAACGATTTCTTGGACCCGAACCGGTTGGCGAGCCGTTTGAACAACGGCGGTTTTTTGCTTTTGTAACCGCGGCTGAGGATGGCCACGCGCCGTCCGCCGTCCTGCAAGGCGCGCGCGAACTTCTCCACCACGGGCGTCTTGCCAGTGCCGCCCACCGTGAGATTGCCGATGGAAATCACCATGCAGCCGAGCTGGCGTTCCCGCAGCAGGCGCTTGCGGTACAGCCACAGCCGCAACTGAACGACCCCCAGATAGATCCACGAGAGCAGCCCGAGAAATACCCGCAGCACAGCGGCGCGCTTGCCGAAGCGCTTCCCGAGGATGACCTCGATGGCAAACTGTTCAAACTCGTCGAGCCAGCGGCGCACGGCAGTGGGGAGAAGCTATGCTTCCTCGATCTCCACGCCCTGGTTATCCGCCTGGAGCACCAGCGTCCGCGCGGTAACGCCGCTCGGCACGCTCTGGAGCATCGCCGCCGCGACCGCTTCCGGCTCCTCCAGCGTCACGCACGCTATGGTGGACCCGGAGCCGCTGAGGAATCCGCCCAGCGCGCCGGCTTCCTCGCCGTTCTCGATCGCCAACGGCAGGAAGGGAATCAAGGGCTGACGGAAAGGCTGGTGGAAGTAATCGTCAAAAGCGCCAACGAGCGCTTCGTACTGGCCCGAGGCAAACGCGGCGGTGATGCGCGCTGCGTTGGCCGCGCTGGCAACGGCCAGTTCGTGCTGTAAATCCGGCGGCAGCACCTTGCGCGCTTCCGGAGTGGAGATTTCGAAATCGGGGATCAGCAGCACGAATTTCAAGGCGTCGTCCACTGGGAACGCCAGGCACCCGTCCTCGCTCGCCACGGTAAATCCGCCGAACTCCGCCGGCGCGGCGTTGTCGGGGTGCCCTTCGAGTTCGCTGCAAAGCTGAAAGAGATCGATGCGCTCCATCGGCCGGCCCGAGAGTTCGTTCAGCCCGTGCAGGATGCCCAGCCGGACAGTCACGCTGCTGCCCAATCCGCGGGATTGCGGGATGTCGCCGCAGATGCTCCACGCGAACTCAAAGGCATCGACCCCGGCTGTCTTGAAGAAAAGCGCGCCGGCTTTGGTCGCCATCGGATGCGCCTTCCCGGCGGCGCCCCGGCGAACGGCAACCCGGTTGTACAGCCGCAGGGCCACGCCCAGGCAATCGTACCCCGGGCCGAGATTCGCGCAGGTGGCAGGGACACGGATGTGAACGGATTCCATAGGCAAGTGTGGATCGAAAAATGAAATTGGGAAGAGCGGTACAAGAGGCCTTTACACGATTTGCCGGCATTGGAAAACAACAAAGCGAGACCGCCGGCGCAGTTTCAATTTCAACGAGCGGAACAGAGTTTCCCCGCGCGACAAAAGCATCCATACGCGTTATGCTGTGGTGTTCACGAGAGAACGAAAGGAATGTACCTGGCGATTCAACTGGCTACCGAAGCTCTGAGAAGGATGGCGGGACAAGATGGTCCAACGCCAGACCCTTTTTTGACGCTGTACGCCGTCTTGAACGCCGTCATCGGCCTCGCGTGCGTTTGCATCCCGGTCGTGCTCGTGCTGTTTGTCTTCAAGCGCCGCGAACAAACCTTCAACTGGCTCTTTCTGTGGTTTGCCGCATTGATCGCAACCGTCGGGATCGCGACCCTGCTGGATGCCAGCTTGATCCCGGGACCGATGCCCCACGTTCCCCATTTGGCCAGGGCGGCGCTGGCCCTGATCGCGGTGACGACTGCGGTGCTTCTGATCCGGTCATTCCCAAAGCTGCTGGCGCTGCCGAACCGCACGGAACTCTCGATGGAGAACCTGGCCTTGCGACAGAACATCATCGAAAGCGAGCGGCGGTTCAGCGAGGTGGCGGACACCGCTCCGGCCCGGATTTGGATGACCGGCCCCGACGGCCTGCTGATTTACTGCAACCAGCAAACCGCGGAGTTTTACGGCATCCCCCGTAACGATCTGCTCGGCCTGAACGCGCCGCCGCGCGTGCATCCGGACGACTTCGAACCGTGCTTTAGACTGTGGCAGAGCGCCTTTCAAAAACGCATTCCGATCCGGGTGGAGTTCCGGCAGTTGCGCGCCGACGGGGTGTGGCGCTGGACCAATGCCCACGTGGTGCCGCGCTTTGCGCACGACGGCACGTTCCTGGGCTACATCGGCCTGATGGTGGATGTGACGGAGCGCCGGGCCGCCGAGGCGGCGCTGACCGAAGCCAAGCGCGTGGCGGAGGATGCGAATCGGGCCAAAGACGATTTCATCGCCGCTCTCTCCCATGAATTGCGCACACCCCTGACGCCCGTCCTGATGATCGCCAACATGCTCGCCGAGGATCCGGAACTCCCGCTCGCGGCGCGCGAACAGGTTCAAGTGCTCCTCAGGAACACCGAAATGGAAGTTCGGCTGATCGACGATCTGCTCGACGCCACCAAATTAGCGCGGGGCAAATTCTCGATTCAGCCTGAAGAGGTGTCGATCGGAGAATTGCTGCGCGGCGCGTTGGAAACGGTGCGCGAAGGCATCCTCAAAAAGCAGATCGAAATACACGTCGCCATCGATGCGACACGCGGCGTCCTGCTGGCCGATCCGGTCCGCCTGCGGCAGGTCTTCTGGAACCTGCTCAAGAACGCCATCAAGTTTACTCCCGAGAACGGTCACATCCACGTCCGCGCATTCAATCCCGATTTGAAAACGGTCGCCGTTGAGGTTCGAGACACCGGGGCCGGCATCGCTCCCGATATGTTAAAGAAAATCTTTACCCCGTTCGAGCAGGGCGCCGCTGCCGGAAAGGCCCACTTCGGCGGTCTCGGGCTGGGCCTCACCATCTCCAGGGCGATTGTCGAATTGCACGGCGGCTCGATCACGGCAGCCAGCAACGGATTACATTTGGGAGCGACGTTTACGGTCTCGCTCCCGATCGGAAAGGACGGAAAGGCGGTTCAATCCACGGAGGTCCGCGAACCCGCCAGGCGCCAGGCGCCGTTACACATCTTGCTGGTTGAAGACAACGACGATACGCGGATCTTGCTGGCGCGGCTCCTGGAACGGGAGAGTCACCGTGTTCAGGCGGTGAGTTCGTGTCGCGACGCCTATTCCGCGTTCGAAGACGCCGCTTCGGGGCCGTTCCAGGCGCTCATCAGCGATCTCAACCTCCCGGACGGGAACGGGTTCGAAGTGGTTCGCAAGATCAAAGCGAAAACCCCGGGGATCAAGGCCATTGCCCTGAGCGGCTACGGCAGCGAGGAAGACATTCAAAGGAGCATCGAGTCCGGCTTCAATGTCCACCTGACCAAGCCGATCGCGCTGGAGAACCTCCGGCAGGTGTTGGCAGCGTAAGGCGTGCGTTCCCAAAGCGGTGGAGGACTCTTTCTATGACCCGGAAGCTTGCAAACCGGACGCAGGAGCGAGGACGGAGCCCCGAAGGCTGTCATCCTGAGACTTGCAGGCGGCCAAAGCGCGGCGTTGATTGTTGGGCATGAACATGGGATCGCTTGGCGCATTTCCGGGCCAACGGCCCAGCCCCATACCAGCTAGGGCAACGCCGGCAACGCCCTAGGATTTCGAAAAACAGCGCGTTCCATATCTCCGGCGGTATGGAACGCGCTTTCAGCGCTAGTCCGTTGTGGCCCAAAGACCTAGGGCGTTACCCCACTGCCATTAAGTTAAGGAATTCGCGGTCTCGTTCCCAGGCTCCAGCCTGGGAACGCCCCGGTCTTGGAGGCTCCAGCCTCCCGTTCCTCTCCGGTGCGCTGTGCTTTTGGAGGCCCGGAAGGAGGCTGGAGCCTCCGGGAATACTGCATTCCCAGGCAGGAGCCTGGGAACGAGCGCGCGTTGCGAGAGCCTCCAAGCTTAACTTAATGGCAGTGGGGCAACGCCCCAGGTCTTTTATCCACAACGGAATAACGCTGAAAGCGCTCTGTTCTGGGGAGCGCACGCGTCTCGCGTGCTGGCATTGGCGTCTCGCCAAAGCGAACTTCCTGCACTCTTTTTCAGAAAAACGCCCAAATCGGCGAAAAATGCCAAAAGTTCGTTTCGGCGGGACGCCGAAACCAGCACGCGGGACGCATGCGCTCCCCGGATTCGCCATTCGGTGCTCACACAGTACCAATCACGTCCTCGTCCGTGGCGAGGGCGTTTCAGGCTTGATCGTGGTCTTGCCCACCGCTAGAAGGGTCGAAAGCGCCGAAACCACTGTATGGTGGAGACGGTGGAGAATCGAGAACGTGCGATGGCCCAAGCCGATGCCTAAAAAGCCAACCAACAAAACCAAGGAACAAAAGACTTCCTCAACGCCGCCCGACCAACTCCCGGCGCCGAAGGAAGCCTGGGCTTTGTCCGCGACCAGCTTCCCCATCGTCGGCATCGGCGCTTCCGCCGGGGGGCTGGCTGCCTTCGAGGCGTTCTTTTCGGCGATGCCCGACAAGACGGTTCCCGGTATGGCCTTTGTCCTGGTGCAGCACCTTTCGCCCGACCACGGGAGCATGCTCACCGACCTGGTCCAGCGCTACACCGCCATGAAAGTCGTCGAGGTGGAGGACGGGATGACTGTCCATCCCAACTGCGCCTACATTATTCCGCCCAATCGGGACATGGCCCTCTTGAACGGCGCGTTGCAGTTGCTGGACCCCAGTTCCCCCCGCGGTCTGCGCCTGCCCATCGACTTCTTCTTCCGGTCGCTCGCTCAAGACCAGCACGAGCGGGCCATTTGCATCGTTCTCTCGGGCACCGGCAGCGACGGAACGCAGGGAGCGCGCGCCGTCAAGGGCGAGGGCGGAATGGTCATGGTTCAAAACCCGGAATCGACCGAATACGATGGGATGCCGCGAAGTGCGATCGCCGCCGGCCTGGCGGATTTTGTGCTCCCGCCCGCCGAAATGCCGGCGCAGCTCATGGCATACACCGCGCACGCTTTCGGAACGCTGAGCCGACCGGCCATTGTCGCGGTTGAGAAAACCGAGAGTTCCCTTAGAAAGATTTTCACGCTGTTGCGCGTGCAGACGCAGCACGATTTCTCCCATTACAAGGAGAACACGATTTCCCGGCGCATCCAGCGGCGCATGGCGGTGCATCAGATTGAGCGGATCGACGAATACGTCCGCTATCTGCAGGCGACCCCGGCGGAGGTGGAAGCGCTCTTCCGCGATCTCTTGATCGGGGTTACCAGTTTCTTCCGCGACCCGGAGGCCTTCGAGACGCTGCGCTCCCAATGCATTCCCCGGCTGTTCAGCGGCAGGCCCGCGGGCGCGGCGATTCGCGTCTGGGTGCCGGGCTGTTCCACGGGCGAAGAGGCGTATTCCATCGCCATCCTGCTCCAAGAGCACATGGAACAGCTCAGATGGCGCTTCAAGTTGCAGGTGTTCGCCACGGACATCGACAGCCGGGCCATCGAGCAGGCGCGCAAGGGGCATTATCCCAGCAGCATCGCCGGGGATGTCACCCCGGGGCGATTGGCGCGCTTTTTCATTCACGAACCGGATGAATCCGGCTTCAGCGTCCAGAAAGGGCTTCGCGACATGCTTGTCTTTAGCGAGCAGGATCTCATCAAAGACCCGCCCTTCTCCAAACTCGACTTGATCAGTTGCCGCAATCTCTTGATTTACATGGATGGCGAGTTGCAAAAAAGGCTCATCCCGCTTTTCCATTATTCGCTCAACCCCGGCGGGTTCCTCTTCCTGGGAACCTCCGAAAGCGTGGGCGATTCGGTGGATTCCTTTGCGATCGTCGATCGCAAAGCGAAGATCTACCAGCGCAAAGAGGCGGTCCGCGGGACGGGCGGCCCGGTCGTTGGGCGGTTGATTCCGACTGCCGAGCCGACCCATGCTGTTCCGCGCCCGGGCAGAAAGGCGCAAGCCGGCAAATTGCCCCTGAAGGAACTGACCGAGCGCACGTTGCTCCAACACTTGGGAGCGGTCGCGCTGCTGGTCAGCGAGCACGGCGACATCCTTTATCTTCACGGGCGCACCGGGCTCTATCTGGAACCGGCCCCGGGCGAAGCGGGGCTGAACATCTTCAGAATGGCGCGGGAGGGCTTGCGCCGCGATCTGACGGTCGCCTTGCAAAAGGCTGTAGCGCACCGGGAACCTGTTCGCTATTCGAATCTGCGGGTGAAGACCAACGGCCATTACATCACGGCGAACCTGATGGTGCGCCCCGTGACGTCAGAGTCCGCCACGCCCCTTGACACCGGGTTGTTTCTGGTGGTCCTGCAGGAGGTGGCGGAAGCGCCCGCCGAAAAAATGCCCGTCGCCGCGACCGGGGAAGGCGGCGCGGATATGGACGAGCGGATTGCGGGTCTGGAGCAGGAACTTCGCGCCAAGGAAGAGTATCTCCAGAGCACCACCGAAGAACTGGAGACCTCCAATGAGGAACTCCAGTCCGCCAATGAAGAGATGCAGTCGGTCAACGAGGAGCTGCAATCCACCAACGAGGAGTTGGAGACCTCCAAGGAAGAACTGCAATCGGTGAACGAGGAACTGTCCACCGTAAATGCCGAACTCCAGACGAAGGTGGCGGATCTGTCGCAGGCCAACAACGACATGAACAACCTGCTGGCGGGAACGGGGATGGGGACCGTCTTTGTGGACCACCAGCAGTGCATCAAGCGGTTTACCCCGGCGGTTACCCAGCTAATCCATCTGATCCAAACGGACGTGGGGCGGCCCATCGGCCATATCGTATCGGACCTGGAAGGATACGATCGCCTGGTGGAGGACATCAGGGCGGTGCTGGACACGCTGATCCCCAAGGACATCGAAGTCCAGACGAAGTCGGGCGCCTGGTATTTGCTGGGCATTCGTCCCTATCGCACCCTGGAGAACGTGATCGAGGGGGCCGTCATCACCTTTGTGGAAATCACGGCTTTGAAGGTGGCGCAGGCGCAGATTTCAGCCGCGGCGCGTCATCTGTCGGCGCTGGTCCGCGATTCGAGCGATGCCATCGTCGCGCAAGACATGGACGGGGGCATCCTGGCGTGGAATCCCGCCGCGGAAAAGATGTATGGCTGGAGCGAAACCGAGGCTTTGCGGATGAACATCCGCGAAACGATGCCTGAAGCCCAGCGGATGGAAGCGCTCACAAGGGTTCGAAAGCTGGCCCGTCATGAGGCGATTCTGCCCTTTCGGATGCAACGCCTGACCAAGGACGGACGCGTCATGGAGGCTCTGGTGACAGCCACCGCGTTAACCAACGAGGCAGGGCAGGCGTACGCCATCGCGACCACTGAGAGAGAGTGGAAACAAGAAGAGAGTTTAACCGAAGATAACGCAGATGAACGCAGATAAGTCTGAAGAGAGGGACGAATTGGAGAGTGGATACCGGCGGGTGGGGCGTGAACGGCGAGTCCATCAACGCGGAGAGAGTGGAAACACGAAGAGAGTTTAACCGCAGATAACGCAGATGAACGCAGATAAGTCTGAAGAGAGGGACGAATTGGAGGGTGGATACCGGCGGGTGGGGCATAATCTGCGACCATCTGCGTTATCTGCGGTTAACGATCTTTCAAGGCAGAGGGACCCGGAGACGTACGCAATTATAGGGGCTGCGATGGATGTTCGAAATGAGCTGGGAAGCGGCTTTTTGGAAGCGGTTTACCAAGATGCGCTTGAAGTGGAATTCAAACGGCGAAGCATTCCGTTTCTGCGCGAATACAGCATTCCCATCTTCTACAGAGGCGCGGCCCTGGGCACGCCTTACCGCGCGGATTTCCTGTGCTTCCAGTCCGTCATCGTTGAACTGAAAGCCATCAAAGCTCTTTCCGAGATTGAGGAGGCCCAAGTGATCCATTATCTGAAAGCCACCCGCCTGTGTCGCGCGGTGCTGGTGAACTTCGGGTCCCAACGCCTCGAGTACAAACAATTTGTCAATAATCTGCGACCATCTGCGTTATCTGCGGTTTACCAAGAAAACGATAGTTGTTAAAAGAGAGGCCCCCTATGCCCCTTCAAAAAAGAAATCGCCATGACTCCGTCGCCGCCTTGCGAAAGCGGGCCGAGAAGCAATTGCCGCCGCGGGAATCCGCGCCCCGGGAAGCGTTGTCGCCGGAACAGTCGCGGCGGGTGCTCCATGAACTGCAAGTCCACCAGATCGAGCTGGAGATGCAGAACGAGGAGCTGCGCCGGGCTCAAGCCGAGCTGGATGCCTCGCGCGAGCGCTACTTCGATCTGTACGACCTGGCGCCGGTGGGTTACTGCACGTTGAGCGAAAAGGGATTGATCCTGGAGGCCAACCTCACCGCGGCCCAGCTGCTCGGTGTCGGAAAAGGAGCTTTGCTTCACCAACCGTTCACCCGCTTCATCGCCCCTGAAGATCAGGACCTCTATTACAAGCACCGGAGAGCGCTCTTTAAAACGGGCGCACCGCGGGTGAGCGAGCTGCGGCTGAAGAAAATGGACGGCGCCCTGTTTTGGGGGCGCATCGACTCGACGCCCAGCGACTCCCCGGCCGGTTTGCGAGTGTGCCGGGCCACGATCTGCGACATCACCAGCCGCAGGCAGGCGGAGGAGGCTTTGGAGCAGGCGAACAGGGAGCTGGAGCAACGGGTGATGGAGCGCACTGAAGAACTGAACCGGGTCAACCGCACCCTCTTTGTGCTCAACGAGTGCAACGAGTCGCTGATGAGCGCGAAAAACGAGCAGGAGCTGCTCAATGAGATCTGCCGGATTATCGTGGAAAATGGCGCGGCACTGATGGCGTGGATCGGCATGGCGGAGAATGACCCCGCCAAATCCGTTCGCACGGTGACGCAGGTCGGCGGCGACAATGAGTATCTGAAGAAGGCCCGGGTGAGATGGGCGGATGTCCCTCGGGGGCGCGGTCCGGTGGGCGCGGCCATCCGCACCCGCAAGGTGGTTCAATGCCTGAACATTGCCGAGAACCCCGGGTTCGCCCCCTGGAGAGAGGGGGCGCTTCAGCGCGGCTACGGAGCGGCCATCGGCATCCCGCTGGTGTGGGAAGAGAAGGCGCTGGGGGCGCTCTGCATTTATACGGCGGAGATCAGCGGCTTCGGGAAGGAGGAAGTGAAGCTTCTGGAGCGTCTTGCCAAGCATATCACGTATGGCCTGGTCGCCTTGCGCACCCACGCCGGGAATGAGTACCTGCAGGATGAACTGCTGAGGATCAGCGAACGCGAGAAGCAACTCATCGCCCAGGAACTCCACGATGGCCTGTGCCAGAACCTCGCGGGGACGGCTTTGATGAGCCGGACGTTGCGCACCCGGCTCGAAGCGAGAAACGATCCGGACTCAAAATATGCCCGGGAGATTTGCGAGTTGCTCAACACCGGCGTCAATGAGGCGCGGAATCTATCGCACGGCCTGCACCCGGTCGGCCCCGATGGGGAGGGTCTCATGAACGCGCTTGCGCAGCTTGCAAACACGGTTTGCAACCTCTTCCACATCCGATGCACCTTCCACTGCCCGGAACCGGTCATCCTGCCAAACGAGATCGTCTCCACCCACCTCTTTCGGATCACCCAGGAAGCGATCAATAACGCCCGCAAGCATGGCGAGGCCGACGAGGTCGTCATCGGCCTGGTACAAACACCCCGGGGAACGACGCTTACCATCGCCGACAACGGGGTGGGCATTCCGGCGAAATTGCCGAAGAAATCCGGCATGGGGCTGCGGATCATGAACCATCGCGCCTCGGATCTCGGCGCCACCGTTTCGATTCGGCGCGCGGGCAAAAAGGGCGGCACGGTGGTGACCTGTACCGTTCCTTGCTAAGCGACAGGAGGTGGAGTAATTTGCCGCCCGATGGAGCGGTCAACGTTGGAGAAAATCAGAACCTATGGCTGACAAAAGCCTGCGCGAACAGGCCGAGGAAACGTTGCGCGCGGAGCAAGGCGGATCAGACCCTGTTTTCTCGCCCAGGCAGACGCAAGCGATGCTTCACGACCTGCGCGTCCACCAGATCGAACTGGAGATGCAAAACGAGGAACTGCGCCGCACCCAGGAGGAGTTGGAAACCTCGAAGGAGCGCTATTTCGATTTGTACGACCTCGCCCCGGTAGGCTACGTCGGGCTGGACGAAAACGGAGTGGTCCAGGAAGCAAACCTGACTGCGGCCAAGCTGCTCGGCGTGGAAAGAGGCGCCCTGTTTGAGCGTCCGCTGAGCCGTTTCATTCTCTCTGAAGACCAGGATGTTTTCTACAAGCATCGCCAGGCTCTGTTTGAGACCGGCCTGGCGCAGGTGTGTGAATTAAGGGTGGTGAAGGCGGATGGCGTCGAGTGCTGGATGCGCCTGGAGGCTGCGATAACGCAGGGCCGCGACGCTGTGCCCGTTTGCCGCGTGGCAATGAGCGACATTACCCCGCGAAAGCAGGCTGAAGCAGCCACCGCACGCCTCAGCCAGCAACAGGAACTTATCCTCAACTCGGCGGCGGAAGGGATTCTCGGGCTGGATTTGCAGGGGAACCACACGTTTGTGAATCCAGCCGCGGCGCGGATGCTGGGATACGAACCCGAAGAGCTCCTGGGCCGTCACAGCCACAGCACCTGGCACCATACCAAAGCGGACGGAAGCCCCTACCCCGAGGAAGAATGCGACATCTACGCCGCCTGCCAGGACGGAACCGTGCATCGCTCGGACGCAGAGCTGTTCTGGCGCAAGGACGGGAGCAGCTTCCCCGTCGAGTATTCAAGCAACCCCATCTACGAAAATGGCCGCATCGCCGGGGCTGTCGTCACCTTCACGGACATCACCGAGCGCAAGCGGGCCGGGGAGGAGCTTGCGAAGTCATTGCGGGAACTCAATAATCTCAAATCAGCCGTCGACCAGCATGCCATCGTCGCCATCACCGATCCCGATGGCACCCTCACCTACGTCAACGACCGATTCTGCGCCATCTCGAAATATTCGCGCGAAGAGTTGATCGGCCAAAATCCCCGCATCCTCAATTCAGGCGATCATCCCAAGGAGTTCATTCGCGACCTCTGGGAAACCATCGGCGCGGGCCAGGTGTGGAGTGGAGTGTTCAAGAACCGGGCAAAGGATGGCACGTTTTTCTGGCTGAACACCACCATCGTTCCGTTCCTGGACGCGACAGGCAAGCTTTACCAGTACATGACCGCCTGCACCGACATTACGGAACTCAAGCAGATGGAGGAGGCGCTCAGGAGGAGCGAGACGCGCTTCCGTGCCGTGGTGGAGCAGGCCGGGGACGGCTTCGAACTGCTGGATGAGGAGGGGCGGTATTTGGATGTGAACCGCGCGACCTGTCAGCAACTGGGGTACAGCAGGGAGGAGATACTCTCCATGCGCATTTCAGACATCGACCCTGTCGTCAGTTGGGAGCAGTTTGCGGCGACCTTCCCGGCTTTGGAAAAAAATCCAGTGACCTTTGAGACCAGCCACAAACACAAAGACGGCCGCGTGTTTCCCGTGGAAGTCACTGCATCGGTGATTCGCCTGGGCGAGGTACGCCGGGTAGTCTCGCTCGTTCGCGACATCACCGAGCGCAAGCGCGTGGAGGCGGCGCTCATGCAGGCCAAGGAAGCCGCCGAATCCTCCAATCGCGCCAAGGACCAGTTCATCGCCGTGCTCAGCCACGAATTGCGCACCCCCTTGACCCCCGTGCTGGCAACGGCCAGCACTCTCGAAACGAGCGACGAACTGCCCGCATCCCTTTGTGGGGACATGGAGCTCATTCGCCGCAATGTGGAAATGGAAGCCGCCCTCATTGACGATCTGCTCGACGCAACACGGATCAGCCGTGGCAAGATCGATCTTCATCACGAATCGGTCGATGTCCACGCCAGTCTCGGGACGGCCGTTGAAATCTGCCGGGCGGAGATCGAAGCCAAGCACCTGGAACTACAGTTTGAATTTCACGCGGACCGCCACCAGGTGTGGGCCGACGTTGCGCGACTGCGGCAGGTGTTTTGGAACTTGCTCAAAAACGCCGTCAAGTTCACCCCGTCGGGCGGGCGGATCGTCCTGAGCACCTACAACGAGGGCGACCGGCTGAAAATCGAAGTTCGCGACACCGGCATCGGCATCGAACCCGAGGTGTTGCCGCGCATCTTCAATCTCTTTGAGCAGGGCGAGACGGGAAGATCCCGGCAATTTGGCGGATTGGGCCTGGGCCTGCATATCGCCCGGGCTGTGGTGGAACTGCATCGGGGACGGTTGAGCGCATTCAGCGAAGGCAGGAACACTGGAGCAACGTTTACCGTCGATTTGGCCACCACCGCCTTGCCTGAACACCCCCCCGTCCCGGCCCCCGAGTTCGCCCCCCCGCGGCGCGCATTGCGAATCCTTCTGGTGGAAGATCACCCCGACACCCTGCGGTGCCTCACCCGGCTTCTCGAAAAACTGGGGCACACGGTGACGACCTCGGCAACCGCCAAAACCGCCTTCGAACTGCTTCAGCGCAATGAGCTCGATTTGCTCATTAGCGACCTTGGCCTTCCCGACGGCTCCGGCCTGGAGATCATGCGCAGGGCGAAAGCGCGCTCCGGGATTCACGGCATCGCGTTGAGCGGATTCGGAACCGAGGAGGATATTCGGCAGAGCAAAGCCGCCGGTTTTGAGGAACACGTGATCAAACCGGTAAGCATTCAAGCGTTGCTCGAAGCCATCGACCGCGCGGGGTGCCCTGTGACGAACCCGCACGGTCCGTAGCCAATGAAGCAAAGCGAGACGCCCAATACTGTTCGGATAAGCAGCGGTTTCGAATGCGAATGGGGGTTCGGCGGTCGCGCCAGCTTCCGGGGAGCGCACGCGCCCTCGCGTGCGGCCTTTGGCGCCCTCGCCAAAGGCATCTTCGCGGTTGATCGCGTCGGAATGCAAGTTTCGGGGAGCGCACCCGTCCCGGGTGCTGGCCGAGGCGTCCCGCCTCGGCGAACTTTGCGCGTGGAGTCGCCGCAATGCACTGGGGAGACTGGAAGTCCGCGTCGTCGGGACGCCGACGCCAACACGCGAGACGCGTGTGCTCCCCGGATTCCCGCTCCCGAACGCCCCGTCTTTCTGGCAGGTTCATTGGCAGCTTGCAGGAGGGCGACATCCGGCGTTTGCCG
>Ga0316219_1002274_pt1 | contig 18049 bp, 23 predicted proteins | sample TBH18003PmetaG_FD_203635 | JGI IMG/M metagenome (GOLD analysis project Ga0316219, IMG submission 203635) | Freshwater microbial communities from Trout Bog Lake, Wisconsin, USA - TBH18003P | ecosystem: Environmental > Aquatic > Freshwater > Lake > Hypolimnion/Profundal zone | place: USA... | reverse complement strand
CAACACAATCAAAACTACAACCAGGAACTCATGTAATGTTATGGTTAGGCCCAAAAGACATGTTACCAAATCCTCCAAGAGATGATAAAAAGTATTGGGACAAAGGTGTAGTAGTTGATGAGCCAGAAATGATGACTGGAAGTTGGCAAGTTTTAGTAAAATCAGAACGCAAAGGTCAATCACCTATTAGTCCTCAACGTGTGTTTATTCTTAAACAACAAGATATTGAAGAAGGTGAAAACTGGTCAAAGTATAATCATAAGCGTGTAGGCGGTATGAGTAAAAAATCAGTAAATAGTTATCGCCGTAGTCACCCTGGTAGCAAGATTCAAACTGCTGTAACTACTAAACCAAGTAAGTTGAAAAAGGGTAGTAAGGCAGCAAAACGCCGTGCTAGTTTCTGTGCAAGAATGAAGGGCATGAAGAAACATCGTGCCGGTGCAAAAACTAAAAGAGATCCAAATAGCCGTATTAATAAGGCATTAAGAAAGTGGAACTGTTGATGAAAACGTTTTTAGATTATTTGGCAGAAGCCGAGGGAAGACAGATTACCGAAAGTAATGGACCGGATGACGTTCCGGCTGATCATACCAAACTTCATGGACCACATGCTGCTGCAATGAACGGTGCAATATCAACACCTGATATCAGCAACAATAAATCATTTGGTCGCCAATATACTCAAATGCGTTATTTTATTGCATTAGCTGGTGCACACGCAGATAAAGATAAAAGTGAAGAAATGGATCCACAAGGTGCTTTTAGTGGCGATCCTTTAGCATTGGGGTATACCCAAGAAGAAGATAAAATGATTCAAAACGCTCTTGACATGGTCAATGGTGGACGTGCATTGCCCATGGGCAGTAAGCACAGTGAAGAGCATACAGATGTTTATAAAGTAAGTCCACATCGCAATCCAGGACCAATTAAACTAGCTAAAAAATGAAAATCAACGAGATTATCATAGAAGGTGTTGGGAGGGCTGCAGAACATCCCGATCATGCTAGTCATGCCAATACTGGTGAGTGGCAATTTCGTGATATCGGTGGTTACAATCCTACATATAATATAAACAGAATTATGATGGCCGCGGCAATGGCTGACGGTGGTGATAAACCTGTTGACATGGACGAAGCCAGTTGGGTAAGTGTTTATAATGTAGCAAGACCTTATTCAGATGCCGAACACAAAATGATGAAACAGGCATTTAAAACCGTTAAAAGCGAAGTACATCATACAGAGACTGATCATAAAAGTCGCGAACATCCCAACACACATACTGTAAGTCCACACCACAAACCCGGACCTATCAAACTAAAACGCAAATGAAACAAATTCGTGTAACGTCAGAACACTTTGTGCCCAAAGGCGAACAGGGATATCCTGACGCCGGTATGCATCCAGATGACTTGCGTAGATTAAAACAATTAGCTGGCATGGTAGTCAATGAAGATTATTATCAAGCTGGTGGGCACGATCCTGCAATTGATGCACCCAATAGCGCAGACCAGGATATGCCAAGCCCACTAGGTAGCAATACAAGCATTACTGGTATGGAAAAACGTAGATTAGAAAAAGCAAATAATATTAAACCTGGAACACCTGAATGGTTCCAACTTTGGTTTAGCCACCCCTATCTCACTGGAGAAAAGCCAATTGGAGATGGTCCGGCACCGCAATATAAAAAATTGCACAACAATGATTTAGACGGCATCGTTAAATCTAAAAAATGAAGTTTGTTACCAATGGCACATTTGCCATTCCCTTAATACCAGAATGCCGACTACTCGGATTACAAAACTGGGCTATGGCAAACGCCTTTAGTATTCAAGAAAATAATTATGCACATCTAGAATTTATTATTCCCTATAGAAATTCATATGATAGAATTATACGAGGAATAGCTGCCGACTTGCACGAAATTATGTTGGATAATAATATTGTAAATTTAAATAAACAATCTTGGACAACTGTAAAAGATATCGCGCTACCCTACATTATAAACTGGTTTAACTCAATAGGGCATTTCCCTATACAAAAACCGTTTTGTCATTCAGCATATTTTGTAAGTTATTTGGCGTCGGACATTCCCGAATCTAGGATTTTAATTGATGTGATTAATATAGAAAATATAACATCTTATATAAAATCAAAATATAATATAGCAATAACCAAAATACCCGAGAATCCCCCAAATTTTTATGATTACACAGTCCCTTACTGGGAAATAGATAATTTGTATAACACAAATGAAAACACCAGACGCCTAATAGACATCTGGTGTAAAGAGGATGCTAGGCTACTATCGGTTCGCAACCTTCTTGTCAGTTCCTAAATATTGATTCCAACTTGCTTGCCTAACTGTAAAAGGCATTTCCTTCCACTTTTTAACTAATGCATAGTAGTCAGGTTTGTAGGGTTTAATCCTTGGTAAGATGTTTGTCTTACTACCTTTATTAAAGTTACAGGTCTTGCAAGCGGTCACACAGTTAGTCCAATTAGTTTTCCCGCCACTGACACGTGGTGTGACATGATCAATAGTCAAATCTTCAAAGTCAAACACATCATTACAGTATTGGCATTGGAACAAGTCTCGCAGGTACATATTGTATCGACTAAAACGTACACCCTTTTTAAAGTGAAAGTAATCTTTAGTAACACATACACTGGGAACGTTAATGGCTAACTTTTCGCTACGAATTATCCAATCTGGATAAGTTTCTAGTACGTGGACACGACCCAAAAACATTAATTTGATAGCATGTTGCCAATTAATTACACTAAGTGGTAAAATTGAAATCGGCTCGTAATTTGAATTTAAGAGCAGGGTATCACTCATTTTAAATATTTATAGTTAAGAATGTTAAATATACATATATTATAACGGAAATATTACAAATGAGCAAGGATTTAGAAACAGCAATTATCCGAAGTCCATACAAAGCAATGAGTATGACTGAAGAGCAGATTCTTGAATTTGCCAAATGTGCTGATCCGGTAACTGGTCCCGAGTACTTTATGACCAATTACTTTTATATTCAACATCCTACTCGAGGCAGTATTCAATACAAGCCCTATGAGTATCAGGTACGACTAATTGATGCTTATCACAGTAACAGATTCTCAATAAGTCTCATGCCCCGCCAAACAGGTAAAACAATAAGTGCCGCAGGATACCTGTTATGGTTTGCTATGTTTATTCCGGATAGTACAATTCTTGTTGCGGCACACAAGTATCTGGGCGCACAGGAGATCATGCAACGTATACGCTACAGTTATGAAAACTGTCCGGACTTTATACGTGCCGGTGTTACTAGTTACAACAAAGGATCGTTAGACTTTGAAAATGGTAGTCGTATAGTAAGTCAAACAACAACCGAAAACACTGGTCGAGGTATGTCCATATCCTTACTGTATTGCGACGAGTTCGCATTCGTGAGGCCCACTATTGCCTCGGAGTTTTGGACTGCTATTACTCCCACATTAAGTACTGGTGGTAAGTGTATTATTACTAGTACTCCTAACAGTGATGAAGATCAATTTGCACAGATATGGCGAGCAGCAAATGATACATTTGATGCACAGGGTAATACAACCCCACTGGGTAAAAACGGATTTAAAGCATTTACTAGTAAGTGGCAAGAAACTCCGGGACGTGACCAAGCCTGGGCCGATCAAATGCGTAGTCAACTAGGTGAAGAACGTTTTAGGCGTGAGATGGAATGTGAATTCATTATCTTTGACGAGACACTTATTAATCCTCTTAAACTTGTCGAGATGAGTGGTATAGAGCCTATAGAAAAACAAGGTCAAGTACGTTGGTATAAAAAGCCCAACAAGGGCAGTATATATGTAGTGGCATTAGATCCAAGTTTAGGTACTGGTGGTGATCCTGCGGCCATGCAGATAGTCGAACTGCCCAGTATGATGCAAGTGGGTGAGTGGAGAGATAATAAAACTCCGGTTCAACGCCAAGTCCGTATCCTACAAGAAGTAACGCAATATATCAATGATTGTATAGGTCGAGAAACTGACATTTACTATAGTGTGGAGAACAATACTCTAGGTGAAGCTGCCCTGATTGAAATTGCCAATATTGGTGAAGAAAACATCCGCGGAATATTTCTAAGTGAACCCGCTAGATCAGGCACAGGTAGAAGCTACCGTAAAGGTTTCACAACTTTAAGTAAAAGCAAGATTGCTGCCTGTAGCAAGTTAAAGAACTGGGTCGAAACAACCAAACTTAAAATAGCCAGTAAGATGTTTATAAGTGAATTAAAGAATTTTGTGGCAAAAGGTACTAGTTTTGCAGCAAAAATAGGCGAAACAGACGATTTAGTTATGTCAATGTTGCTGGCAATACGTATGATGCAATTGATACAAAACTTTGATGCTAGTATTGATGAAACATTGCGTAGCGATGAAGAATTTGTCGCACCTATGCCCTTCATCATGATGTAGCATAAATAACAAATATACTAGAGATTTAATATGTCACGTGAAGTAGAATCCATTGCAGTAGCCCTATTTGATAAAATCCGTACCAGATTTGAAGATGTTAGGCTGGGAGATGAAAAATCCAAGGCTACAACAGATCCTGAAAAGGCTCGCTTTATCAACTTTGATTACGCAGTCAACGGACAAAAAGTTGGAAGCATCACATTGAGTTTGATTGATGAAAATAGTCTTAAGATTTATTATGGTAAAGATATTGTCGATAATCTTAAAGAATTAGACGCATCGACAGGAGAAGACTCCGAGCATGGATCGGCTGAAGAACAGTGGTATAATTTTTTACGTGGTGTGCGCAAATTTGCTAAACGCAATCTATTGAGTTTTGATGCTCGCGATATTGCTAAAAAGAATTTGCAAGTCAAAGATGTTAAACAACAGGCAAAAGCAGATGCAACATTAAGCACCGATGATATTTCAGTTACAGAAAGTCGTATGCATGGCACTAGTCGTAGCAGTTATCAAGAATGTGGCCCGGTTAGAATTATTGTAAGACATAGCGACAATGTTGATGAAGAAAAACGCGGAGCCAGAACACGTAATGTTGAATCAGTATTTGTTGAAACGCATCTAGGCGAACGCAGATTATTACCATTTAAAAATTTACACGGTGCTAGAGCAATGGCACAACATATGAGCCAAGGTGGTGATGTTCATGACGATCTTGGTGAAGGTATCACACACATGGTAACCGAAATGGAAGCTATGAAACATTTTGTTCGCGGAGCAAAGCGTAGACAATTTGAAGATGCAGATACAGTAGAAATGGCGCAGTCTGCAATCAATCGCTATAATCAACTAAAACACAAACTACGCCACATCGGCGGGCGTCGTGGTTACGGTGACTATAAATTAGAATGCTATAGCCCACAGGCACATGATGACGAAGAAATAAATTTACAAGAGTTGCGTGACCGTTTTGCCAAGAAGATTTATAATGATAAATTTGATGAAGCATTGCCCTACGTATATAGAGCTTATATGAACGATAAAAAACAACAAGAAACACCGATGGCCGAAGAATTTGAATCTTGGGCAAATGAAGTAACCGAAGGCACTTGGCAACTTCCCGATCAAGATGAAGATATACAAGAATTAGATAAAATCATGCAACACCCATTACCAGTTGGTGATGATGCTGAAAATGCCACCGGAGTATTGTATAATATTATTGGGGACGATGAATTGTTCGACAAACTGGGTATGTTGGCTGATGCCGAAAATGGTGATGCAGATGCCCGTGGTGTAGTTATTGATTGGTTAAGAGATCATAGTTACACTGAACTAGCAGACAGATATGACCAATTGTATACTCAAAGTAATGCACCATTACAAGCACAGGCACAACAAAACCAACAAGATGCTGCAGAAATAGCCGCACAGGCCACAGGCCAAGGGCAATATGGTGGTCCTGGAACTGCTAACCCTAGTCCTCAAGTAAATCCAGCAAACGAGAGCACAGACCCGTTAGCGTTTATGCGTAAATTGGCTGGATTACATAAATAAATATATTAAAGGAATTAAAAATGGACCCAAGATTTTTTAGAAAGTATGCAGATCTAGTAGAATCTGCAGAAAAAGATTTACCTGTTCAACAATTAAACGAAGGCATGCTTGATAGTTTAGTTAACTGGGCAAAAAACAAAATACAAGGATTAGCCGACAAAGCGTCCCCCGAAGAAAAACAAGCCATTGTTCAAATGGTAACTCAGGCCAGCGGTGGACAAAAACCAACATTGAATTTATCTACAATTAAAAATGTAGCGGCACAACTAAAACCAGTTGCAGCCGGAATTAAACAAAAAGCTGACCAAGTTAAACAACAAGGACAAGGACAAGCTCAACCGGGACAGGCTCCAGCCACCAATGAAGGTTGGAAAGATACATTTGCTAAATGGGGCGGACAAGCAGCACTAGCAGGTGGTGCAGCTGCTGGATATGCTGCAGATAAAGTAAGCGACATAGCAACGGCAACAGGCAATGCCGCTGCCGCTGATGTATCTGCTAGATTTGCAGATGGCCAATTGATGAACATTATGCAATGGGAAGTAGCCAAAATGACAGCATCAAATCAAGCCAGTTTTAATTTGGATTTGGCTACATACGCATTGGCTGCTCTGTGTGTATGTCTTGTAATCTATTCATGGTTGCATGGACAAGGTGACTTTCCTGGAGTTAGTTGGAAAGGCAAATAAACTGATCCAAATCATTTTATCCAAAGGCACAAAAATTTGTGCCTTTTCTCTTGTTTAATCATAAATAATATTGTATACTGCGGGAGTGCTGTATACATTTAGGCACATTATTAAGGCATTTATTAAGGAGAATTATTATGGCCATGACACTAGCAGAAATTAGAGCAAAACTACAAGCCAACGAGAACCGCGGATCAAGTGGTAAATCACAAGGCGACAACGCAATCTACGCACACTGGAACATTCCAGAAAACACAACAGCTCGCGTAAGATTCCTTCCCGACGCAAACACAAAAAATTCCTTCTTTTGGGTAGAACGTGCAATGATTCGTTTACCATTTGCAGGTATTAAAGGTCAAGCAGACAGCAAACCAGTTACAGTACAAGTTCCCTGTATGGAAATGTACGGTGGCGCATGTCCAATCCTAGCTGAGGTACGTCCTTGGTTTAAGGATGCTAACTTGGAAGAAATGGGTCGTAAGTATTGGAAGAAACGTAGTTATTTGTTCCAAGGCTTTGTTCGTGAGAATCCAGTTAGTGATGACAAGAGCCCCGAGAACCCAATTCGTAGATTTATCATTAGCCCACAGATCTTTAACTTGATCAAGAACGCATTGATGGATCCAGACATGGAAAATTTACCCACAGACTATGCCGCTGGACTTGACTTTAATATTAAAAAGACAAGCAAAGGTGGATATGCTGACTACAACACATCCACATGGGCACGTAAAGAAACTGCTCTTAATGCTGATGAAGCAGAAGCGATTGAGAAGTTTGGTTTGTATGACCTAAATGACTTCTTACCAAAACAACCCACAGACGTTGAATTGAAAGTGATCAAAGAAATGTTTGAGGCAAGTGTAGACGGGCAACCTTACGATCCAGATCGTTGGGCAAACTACTACAAGCCCAGTGGTTTTAAAGGTGGTGAAGGTGTTGATGCAGATGCATTACCCGAAGCTAAACCAGTTGCACAGGCTAAACCTACACTGGCAGTAGTAGCACCTGCCCCAGTAGCAGATGTTGAAGATGATGTTCCAGAAGTAAGTGAGCCAGTAGTGGCACCAGTTGCACCAAAAGCTTCAAGCCAAAAAGCTGAAGACATTTTGGCAATGATTAGAAACCGTAAATCTACAACTTAAATTGTAGATGCTTGTGTCAGCAGGGGTAACGGTCCCCTGCTTTTATACCATCATGCTATCATATTTAGATCCAACATTATTTCCAGATCAATATAAGATATATGAATTGACTCCAAGTCAGTTTGTATATCCTATATATAAAAATGCCAGCAGTACGATTGCACAAATTGCGTTGGCGGAGGTGCCCTATTATAAGCACAATCAAATAAAAACAATCCAAATATATCTACGAGATCCTTTTGATAGGTATGTAAGCGGGGTGCAAACTTATTTGAATCATAACCCAGAATTTGATCGTGAGACTGCGTTAAAGTTTATAGAACGATTTTTATTTTTAAATAGTCATTTTAGTCTACAGTTTCATTGGGTGGTAAATTTAGCAAGGCACAGTGATGCTTGGTTGCAATTTAAGCACATTGATGAATTAAAAGACACAACAACCCAGATGTGGAATACATTGACTAGAGATCAATCACTAATAGATCGTTTCCAATACAATCATAAATTAAACTACTATTTAATGTTAGACAAAGTTTTATATGAAGATTTTATGGGGCAAACCGCAAGTTTTCATCAGATATGTGCGCACGTGCAACACAAATATCCAGCACTATATAAAGAAGTAATTCAAAGAAGTAAAGACTTATGTGGTGTCCTAGACTAGAACATTTTGTTAGATTCAATCCTGACGGCACGGTTAGTCGTTGTGGTCATATGGTTAGTGCGCCCAAATTCCAAAGCCTTCACGAAATGGACCATAGCCTTTGGAGACAAAATGTAGAAGCAGAGATGATGAATGGCATTTGGCCCCGAGAATGTGTAAGATGTCAAGAGACTGAAACAGAATCTGGTACAAGTATCCGAACACATGCCTGGGAGTTTCACAAAGAACAAACTCGTAAAGATTATTTGATTGTGGGCGGAGTCTTAGACAATACTTGCAATAGTGCTTGTATGACTTGTAGTGAGCAACTCAGTACAAAGATAGGTAGTTTAAAAAGCCGCCAATTTCCTATAGTAGATAACTCTGATAAGTTTTGGAGTTTACCTTTAGATAGGATAGAGCATTTAGATATAAATGGTGGTGAACCTAGCTACAGTAAAAAATATAAACACATACTATCTAACTTACCACCAAATGTAAAAAGTGTAAGACTTAATACAAACTGTAGTACAGTATTACAAGAACTTTTACCTATTATATATCGAGGAATAAAAGTCACAGTGACAGTGAGTTTTGATGGTATAGGTGAAGTACATGACTTTGTGCGTTGGCCCATCAAATGGGCGGAGTTTTACGAAAATTTAATGATATATAAAAGTATGCCCATAAGACTAAATTTATGGACCACAGTTAGTGTACTAAACCAACATCAATTACCTGAGATAATTGCATTCGCTAAACAACACAACATTGATCATGAATACGCATATCTAAAGCGTCCCGAAGTTTTGAGCGTGGATAATAAAGATCAAGCATCAATTGACCGATATATACAAGAACAAAAACAATTGAGAAATATATGAAATATTTTGTAGAGTTAGAGTGTAATGAGATTGATAAAATATCTAGCAATATATATGATTTTATAAAACAAGATTTAGATTCAAACAATTTTAAATACGGGTGGAATTTTGTTGACTGTAAAAAACTATTGGCCACAAATACAGAATTAAAATATTTTTTTAAACAACATAAATTAATACCTAGGCATGCTGCTATTACCTTAGTAGAAAATAACTCGCACTTGACTAGACATATAGATGAATTACCTGTAGTCGCAAAAATTAATTTTCCAGTAATCAATACAAGTGGATGGGCCAATCGATGGTATGTTGATGGTGTATTAGTTGCAGAATTACTGGACATGAAGTTGCCAATAGCGTTCAATAGTCAAATTGAGCATAGTGTAGAAATAATAGACGCACATCATCTACCGCGCATAATAGCAAGTTTTACATTCCATAACGAACCGATAGAATTATTAAAATGAAAATAGCAATTACAGGACACAGTGCCGGAATAGGTCAAGCATTGGCAACAATATATCAATCTCAGGGTCATGAGATTGTGGGTCTAAGTAGACGCAATGGCTACAACATTCGAATAATTCCCAAATTGGCAGGTGTGATAGAGCCCTGTGACCTGTTTATCAACAATGCACAAGTGGGGTTTGCACAAACAGAATTGCTTTTTGACGTAGCTAAACGGTGGCAAAATACCGGCAAACATATTATTAACATCAGTACAATGATGACACAACAACCTGTGCCCACAATACCGGGGTTGGGTATGGTAGAATATCGTACACAAAAGATTGCGTTGGAAGAAGCAGTAAAACAACTGAGACATCAGAGATTGGGGATTAAACTCACAATAGTTCGTCCTGGGAAAATCAATACCCAGGGTGATGGTGGTACCGATCCTGCAATATGGGCGCAGGAACTAGTTGATATATTAAATAAAAATTTACCTATACCGGATATATCATTATTATGACCCCAAAAGATATGCTGACTAACTCCAATTTTTGCCCTGTGCCCTGGACTGGATTAATGTATAATTTTGATGGCATTGTTAAAAATTGTATAAGAAGTGCTGACACTATGCCAATTGGTGATATAAAAATTGACAACATTGGGGATATATTGCTAGGCGATGAAAATCAATCAAGACAATCTAAGATTATTAACAAGTTGCCAGTGCCTAGTTGCCACACCTGCAAAGATTTAGAAAACAATAAAAAGGGTTTTGACATCATCAGCGATCGTGTTTTTTACATAAGAGAATTAAAGGATATCCCGGTAAAAACATACGAAGATGGAAATTTTGATTTATACACGACGGATATTCGTTGGACTAATTTATGCAATCAAGCATGTGTTTATTGTAGCCCAAAATTTAGCAGCCGATGGGCAAGTGAATTGAATACTACACAGGTATTACCAACTGACCAACAACGAGCTGATTTTAAAGAATACATATTTAACCATGCAAAGAAGTTAAAACACGTTTACTTAGCTGGGGGTGAACCATTGCTGATGAAAGAAAATTTAGAGCTATTGGATTTACTTGACCCCAACGTCAATTTGAGAATAAACACCAATCTAAGTAAAATAGATACTAAAATTTTTGATCTAGTATGCAAGTTTAAAAACGTACACTGGACAGTCAGTGTAGAGACAATTGAAGAAGAATACGAATATGTTCGTTATGGCGGCTCTTGGCAGGACTTTTTGAACAATTTGCATACTATAAAGGGACTTGATCACAAAATATCCTTCAATATGCTATATTTTTTATTAAACTATCAAAGTATGTTTACCTGCGTGGAATATCTTAAAGGGCTAGGGTTTCATAATAATAGCTTTATAATTGGGGCATTGCTGACTCCGGATTACCTAAATATTAGACATTTGCCAAAAAATCAGTTACAATCAATTAAAGAAAAACTGATTAATCTTATAAAACAAAAACCTGGATTTCTATTAGAAGATAGTTATAAAAATCTTTTGAGTTATGTAACAATGCCCTATGAAGCAAACTTACCAAACTCATTTAGACAGTTAGCTCTATTAGATCAAAGGCGTGGATTAGACAGCAGTAAAATTTTTACACAATTATATAAACTTAAGGAAAGCAATTATGGGCAAACCATTTGACGTAAGCAAATTTAGAAAATCAATTACAAAAAGCATTGACGGTATCAGTGTAGGCTTTAATGATCCTACTGATTGGATCAGCACAAACAACTATGCACTAAATTATTTGATTAGTGGGGACTTTTATAAAGGAGTACCATTAGGCAAAGTTACTGTGTTTGCCGGAGAATCTGGTGCTGGTAAAAGTTTTATCTGCTCAGGTAATTTAGTATCCAATGCTCAAAAAGCAGGGGTATATGTTATCCTTATTGATACAGAGAATGCCTTAGATGAAAAATGGTTGCATGATTTAAATGTAGACACCAGTGAAGACAAACTATTAAAACTAAACATGGCAATGATCGACGACGTTGCTAAAATGATCAGTGAATTTGTTAAAGAATATAAATTGATACCTGAAGGAGAGCGCCCAAAAGTTTTATTTGTGGTTGATAGTTTAGGTATGCTATTAACACCCACAGACGTTAATCAGTTTGAAGCTGGTGACATGAAGGGTGACATGGGTCGTAAGCCAAAAGCACTAGCGTCATTGGTACGTAATTGTGTTAATATGTTTGGTAACTTAAACATTGGATTAGTAACAACTGCACACACATACGCAAGCCAAGATATGTTTGATCCAGATGACAAGATCTCTGGTGGACAAGGCTTTATCTATGCAAGTAGTATTGTAGTTGCTATGCGTAAACTAAAACTCAAAGAAGATGAAGATGGCAATAAGGTTTCAGAAGTAAATGGTATTAGGGCTGCTTGTAAGATTATGAAAACACGTTATGCCAAACCCTTTGAATCAGTGCAAGTCAAGATCCCTTATGAAACAGGTATGAATCCTTATAGTGGTTTAGTTGACATGATTGAGGGTAAAGGTTTATTATCTAAAGAAGGTAATAGCCTTAAATATACACTAGCAGACGGCACTATTATTAAAAAGTTCCGTAAAGCATGGGAACGTAACGAAGACGAATGTCTTGACAAAGTTATGAAAGACTATACAGAAAATCCACACCATGTAACCGCAGTAACACAACCAGCAGAGGTGACCGAAGAATGAGCATAGATATAGAAGTACTTGGTGAAGCGTACACAATTTTAAAACAATACATTCCAGTTAAGGATCGTCAAGAAGCCGCAGATAATTTAATGAGCGTTATGGTAGACATGTTAAACGATGTTGATCTTGCTCATTTTAGTGGAACAGACGGTATACTCACAAAAGCCTTTAAAGAATATGTCAATGATGACGACAATGAATCAATCGAGGACGAAAACGAGTACTAGATGGCAAACAAATATTTCCCAATCGAGACTAACACAGCTTGTAGATTAAAATGGGCATGGAGTACAGTATATCTAACTACCGGCAAAACTGCTAGTTGTCATCGGTCAAGCATTGGTACTCTCAATAAGGAAAATTTTTTTAATTTTCATAATTTACCTGAAAAAATAAAAGCAAGGCAAGAGATGTTAGAAGGTAACTGGCCTGGTGCTGGGTGTGAGTATTGTAAAAATATCGAAGACTCGGGTGGGTACAGTGATCGAAACTTTCAAAATACTATCCCTTTTGTTTACCCTCAGGAATTAAATACTAATCCTAAATTAACTAATATCAATCCAGTTATACTTGAAGTATTTTTTAATAATACTTGTAATTTGAGTTGTTTGTACTGCAACGAATCTTTTAGTTCAAGCATACAAAAAGAAAATAAAAAGTTTGGATCCGTATTGTTGGATAATAGTAATAGTACATTAACAAAAAATAATTACAATGAGTTGGCACCATTGATGTGGGAATGGCTAGACAAAAATTTTGAGAAATTACATAGATTGCATATTTTGGGCGGAGAGCCATTTATCCAGGCTGATTTTGAACGATTAATTGAATTTATAAACACTCATCCTAATCCAAAATTAGAATTAAGCGTTATTACAAATCTAATTGTTAAACCGGCCAATTTGCGTAAGAGTATAAACTCACTAGAACAATTATATAAAGATCATAAAATAAAAAGATTAGATATACTTTGTAGCGTTGATAGTTGGGGTCCTGAACAAGAGTACGTTAGATATGGATTTGATTGTGATATATTTGATAGTAACTTTAATTATCTGCTACAATTTGATTTTCTAAGATTAAGTATACTGTCAACTGTAAATAGTCTAAGTATAACAAGTATGCCATTGTTGGCAGAAAAGTTTGTTGAATGGAATAAAACAAAACCAATATCTTGGTATATGCATTTAACACTACCAATTGATCAGCACCTACTAAGTGCAAGTGCATTTGAATATTCGTTATGGGAGCCTTACTTAGAAAAAGTAAAAGAATACTTAATCGGTGATTCGTTTGATATTGAGAATACACGCCAGACTCTCAATGGTATCTGTAAAACTTTGTCTAATAATACCACTATCAACAAACACGAGTTGCAAGTAAAATTGGTTGCATATTTAGATGCTATTGATTCAAGAAGAAATTTAAATTGGCAAAAGACTTTTCCATGGTTAAGCGAGGTATTAAAGAATGTTTTACAATAAAATTGTAGCTGACCTTGGGCAAATTCCTTCTTTTATAAGTTACTATGAAGCCGAATTAATCTCAGCTAAAGGCGAAATAAAGATACAGGGAAATATAGAACGTGCTTTGAGCAATCTTCCGGGATTGACTGAGCACAGATTCAATCAACTACAAGAGATTGAGGCAGTATTAAATTATTTAAATATACAATTACGCAAAATAAGACAAACATATTATAAAAAATATTTGGAAGCCTATGCAAGGGCGCTGACTAGCAGAGATGCTGAGAAGTACGCAGAGGCCGAAGATGAAGTTATTGACATGGAAACAATTATCAATGAGGTGGCATTGTTGCGTAACAAATGGTTGGGAGTTATGAAGGGTATAGAGAGCAAAAACTTTATGTTGGGACATGTGGTTCGGTTAAGAACTGCAGGAATGGAGGATGTGGTAGTATAATGGACTGGCATCAACGTGCAGATGAGTTATTATCAGAGTACAATGCCTGTTGCCGTGCACGCCCGTACCATAATGCATTAGACGTTGAGATAGCAAAAGAAAGTTGTGCCATATGGGCAAGCCATTTAGCAACACAACGTGCCTGGGGTGAACCAAACGATATAGCCAAAGCCTGCCACCAACTTGAACCCCGCCTTAAAAAATTTAAACAAACAGTGGTATTGGATATATTAACAGATGGATCAATTTAAAAATGTAATAGATAGTCATAATCATAGTAAACAGATATTAACATTGTTGTATGAATATGACAGTTTCATGGATAGTATTCGTACTGTTGCTGATATGGGGTGCGGTAGTGGAATGGATATAAAATGGTGGGCCGAATTAACAACTAGAGATGATCCACCAGAACCGCACGAATATAAATGTTTTGCTGTAGATACCAATATCAAACAAATTGAGCCAGAAATATTAGAAACGCCCAATATTACCCCGATACAGGCAAATTTTGAAGATGGTCGAGTAATACCGGTAAACATTGATTTGATGTGGAGTCATAACAGTTTCCAGTATGCACTTAATCCTCTCAACACCCTTAAAAACTGGAATCAGATGATGAATACAAACGGTATGCTGGTTTTAAGCCTGCCCCAACACCAAACATATCAATACAACAGAATACATACTCGCAGTATTAGTGGATGCTATTATCACTACAATGTCTGTAATTTGATGTATATGTTAGCAGTTAATGGATTTGATTGCAGGGATTGTTACGTGTGGATGGATACCAACAACGCCTGGATGCATTTCGCAGTTTACAAAAGTGCAGATCCCTTAGAGCCCGCAAGTACAAGTTGGTTTGATCTAGCAGATCTAAATCTAATAAACGATAGTGCAATAACTAGTTTAAACAATTATGGTTATGTGCGTCAAGAAGATTTGATGTTTACTTGGTTAGACAAGGATTGGCGTTTCGCTAAAAACTAATAAATACTAAACTATGACTACTATTCGCGAACTATTAACCAAACTAGAACAAATTAACGAAGCTTCTGTTTCGGACCTAAACAAATACCCTTACGGAACGGCATACCTATTCAGTGACGGAGTAAAGGGGCAACAACTTATTGCTGCTCTTAGTGTTCAAGGTATTAATACAGATGATCCGGTTACTATTGTTGATCCTTCAGAAGTTGATCCTAATGAGATAGAAGTTCAATTTGGTAGCGGAAAAACACAATGGGTATTTAAAGATATAAACGATCAATACTTTGTAGTCAATGGAACTCCGGACTCTTATTTTGTTCATTCAGGTAACTTAGCAAATCGAGGAGAACTTGCTGAAGGTATTCTGGGTGCCGCTATGTTTGCCAAGTTTACTAAACGTGAGAGTGCTGAAGGTATTGGCATGGTGTCAGCTGATGACATTGCTAAAGTATTAAACCAATTAAAGAATGTTGGTACAGATATGTATCAAGTTGATGTACAGGATAGTAACCATAAACACGCAGATCGTGTCACATATAAACTTGTATTAAAAACTAAACCCTATCAAGATTTAATGGATCTAGCTAAACGTGATTTATTAAAAAATGAATTTTCCAGTGCTGTCGCATATGTTAATAGCGAACGTGCAGAACGTTATAGCAAGTATTTTTATTTGAATGGTCGTGCAGACGATATTGCAATTATTTGCGATGGTGCAGCTAGTGAAAGCTCCAGTAAGATTGATGTGTGGGTTGCAATCAGAGATCCTAAAACTGGTAATATGAGACGTTTAAAACTTAATGCAAGTTTAAAAGCTGGTCCGGTAAAACAGTTTGGTCAAGTTGGTGGGAGCGAAAGTGCAAGTATGCTTAAGTTATGGAGTTACTTTGGTATTGATGTAACACCATGGTTAAAGGAATATGAGAAAGCTCAGGGCCAAGATCAATTTGACGCACTGAAAATGATGTATGAAAAAGTTGCTAAAAAATTGTCTGCTGGTCTTAAAAAATCAGGCCCTAAGGGGGAAGCAGAATTTGTTAGTCATGTAGCAAAGGCAGTTACATTCTTTGCAACACTAGATGATCCGGCAGTTGAACTAGTTCAATTTGACAAAGGTGGCTTTAAAATTTTACGCTTTAACAATCTAGTTGAAAAATTTAAATCAGTCGATATGACTGCTACTTATGTTGATACAAAGGCAAGACCTGAAATCAATATTCATGATGTAAATGATCCCAAAAATATATTAATTACAATACGTGCCAAAGTTGAAACTAAGAAAAATGGCGAGTTATATGTAAGAAATATTATTGAAAAAGGTAAACTCTTGGAAGAGTTAACCAAAGTTCAAACTACCGCTTGGGGCGACAAGCAAACTGCGGCAAAAATTACCAAGGCAGGAACTGCACACAGTATTGGCGCAGATGTTTTGGGTAAATCTAATAAATCCAAGTCAGTAGATTTGGGCAGAGCACGCAGATAATACTTGACATGTATCTACGGTATAGTATATAATACAGTACGCAACATATTTCAAGGAAAAGAAAATGGACATGGATCAAGCAAGCGTATTCCTAGCAGGGTCGATATTGACCGGGTTGGGATTTATCGTAATTGCCATAGCAGTATTGGTGATAAACAATTTGGCAGCAAAATATTGGAAACCTATTAAATGGATTCGATTTGAGGATATACCGCCTCCAAGATATTATGAAATGCCTGCAGAATCTGTAACGGCTAATACCACACCGGCTACAACAACTACACAACAATAAATTTTCTCTATTGGCCCCATAAAAATATATTTGGGGAAAACCTATTAAATCACTTGATTTAATTGTTAAATACTATTACAATAAGAACATTAGTGAAAACACTAATACAGTTTTCAAACAACATTTATAGGAGAAAATTATGAAAACAATCGGCGATAAATTAACTCACTTTGTAGTAACAGGTGTTAAGCCAGGACAACCAGAAGATGCTTTCTTTGATATTGATGAAACTAGCTTCGAAGGCAAGTGGAAAGTAATCGTGTTTTATCCAAAATCATTTACTTTTGTTTGCCCCACAGAAATTGTAGGATATGACAAATTGAATCAAGATTTTATTGATAGAGATGCTGTTCTTTTAACAGGATCCACAGATAATGAATTTTGTGCTGTAGCTTGGCAAAAAGCCCACGCAGATCTACAAAAAATCACACATACACAATTCGCCGATACACAACGAGGAGAATTAAGTTTAGTCGAACAACTAGGCGTATTTTACGCACCTGCTGGTGCTCCTTTAAGAGCTACATTTATTATCGATCCTGATAATGTTATCCAACATGTCACAGTTAATAATCTAAATGTTGGACGCAGTCCAGAAGAAACCTTGCGTATTTTAGATGCCTTACAAACGGGAGAACTTTGTGCCTGTTCAAGAACTGTAGGCGGAGAGACTTTATAATGACTGCCTGGGTAGATCAACTTAAAGAAGGTCTGCCTGAGTACGCCAAGGACACTAAGTTGAACTTGGACGCTGTTATTAAGCGTAGTACTCTAGCAGTTGAGGAAGCAGAA
>Ga0316219_1002261_pt1 | contig 18129 bp, 30 predicted proteins | sample TBH18003PmetaG_FD_203635 | JGI IMG/M metagenome (GOLD analysis project Ga0316219, IMG submission 203635) | Freshwater microbial communities from Trout Bog Lake, Wisconsin, USA - TBH18003P | ecosystem: Environmental > Aquatic > Freshwater > Lake > Hypolimnion/Profundal zone | place: USA... | reverse complement strand
GAAACTGGTCTACCGAGACCTCCCATGTCTGGGTGGTAAGCGCGCGGCCGGTGTACTGCTCCGCCATTTCGGACGCGGCAATGATGAGGCCAGTGATCAGCGTATCGTCATCAGTGGTATCCACCTTGCAGTGCAGCCTTGCATCTGCCAGCGTGATCGGGTACGTCGAGGCAGCGGTAATGAGTTTGAGCGACATTTGTGCCTCGTTAGGTTTCTGTGGGATGCGCTCTTGTGGGAACGCATCGCGCAAAAATCAGGGTGCAGTGATGGCCACCAAGGATTCGGCATAGGCGACCGCCTCGGTCGAGGGGTCCAGTGCATCGTCATCATTTGCGACCTGCGCATCGACTTCGACCACCGAATTCACGCTTCCGTGTGGGCTTTCAGAAAGCACGCGGGCCTTGACGGTTCCAGGGATGACTGTTGGTTGTTTCTTTGCCATGTGGCGCTCCAATGAGTGAAGGTGAAAAGGGTGTCCCTTTTGAGGACACCCTTTTGGCTTTAGGTGGCGCTGTTTTGGTACAACGCGAAGGCGTTGGTATCCATCAGATTCCCGCCCATGCGCGCCCACGCCAGGAAGCCGACTTGGCCCTTGGACATGTAAACGCTGTCATCGAAGCGAAACATGGTCATTTCCATTGCGTCACGGATCAGGTAGCGGCCGAGATTGCCGAAGCCCAGGGACTTGGCATTCGCGGCAGGCGCTGCAAAGTCGTTGTTCAGGTAAACCGGGTAGCCCATGAGGCTGTCCTGGGTGGTGAACTTCGGGCCAATGCCTGCGTCGTAACTGGGCGTCCACAGAGGACGGCCGGTCGTGTCCTTCAGCTTGCGCAAAACCTTGCGAGTGCTCTGGCCGAACATCCAGCCGGGGGCGACACCGGGCATGTCCTGGTCGGTCACTGGGTCATCCAGGTAGGCAGCGTCCAGCGAGTCGATCAAGTCCACCAGATCGTCATAAATGATGGAGGTGGTTTGACCGGTCAGGCCGACCTTGCCAACGGATGCGGCAGTCACCAGGCCCTGGGGACCAGTGGAGCCATCACCCAGAGTGAACTGAGTGTTTGCAATGCGGCCAATGCGATCACGGATGCGCTTGAACACCATCGCCTGCACGTCGATGACGCTGTCTTGCAGCAGTTCGATTGGCACGGTGATGATCTTGCTGGAGAACTTGAACACGTTCAATGGCACGGTGCCGTAGGAAGGATCGAGGGAGCTTGCGCTGCCGTTCTGAGCCACGATTTCACCGGTTTCCGAGCGGCCATCGCTGGTCGGGAAGTTCAGCGGCTGGCCGTTGTCGGTGGTGATCTGGCTGGCGACCTTGCGCATCCAGCCGTAGGCCTTCAAGTAGTCGATCATCTGGCTGGCGATGTTCGACTGGACTGTATAGCCACCCTGCGAGGTGGTGGTGGTGGACATGGTGTTGCGGAACGAAAGCGCTTCGTCCTGCGTCATGTCCTTGATGTTCTTGCGCAGGAATGCCTCGAAGCCAACGGATGCCTGTTTTGCGGCATCGGAAATGTCGGTCTTCTTGAAGCTCTTGTAGTCGCTGAAGCTGTTTTCCACGTCCAGCTTGCTGGCGCGGTCATGGGCTTCAATCTGGCTCTGAATGCGGTCGGATTCATCCATGATGGTGTCAAACTTCGACTGGTCTTCCTTGGACCAAGTTTGCGCACCTTTTTCAGCCAAGAGGGCTTGACCGGACTTGTTGGAAGCAGCAAGACGCTCCCGGAGGGCTTGGATACTCATTGTGGATACTCCTAAAAAATGAGTGGATACAAAAAAGCCTCCCGAAGGAGGCCAGCACTGACGCGGGAGCCGCGTTAGATTCGTTTCTGCGCCAGGAGGCGCATGCGGTTTTGATTAGCCTGCACCTGGCGGCTGACGCTCTCGGTGAGATCGGTTTCTTGGATGGCGGACTTGGGCGCTGGTGCGTGGGCATAAGCGGACAGATTCCACTTATCGGTGGGCGCGTCTTGTTTGCTGTTGGCATCAATCGCGTCAATGAAGCCGGAATCCAGCGCTTCCTGCGCGGTGAACCAAGTCTCAGCATCCATCCAGGCCGTCACCTGTTCTGCACTGGCGCCGGTCTTCTTGCAGTAGTCCGACTGGATGGTGCCATCGATCTTTTGCAGCAGGTCAGCGGTTTGGCGAAGCACATTGCAGTCGCCCATCGCCATCGTCCAAGAGTTATGCACCATGAACAGGCCGCCATCGGTCATGCGAACCTCGTTTGCGGACAGGGCCAGGTATGTGGCTGCAGAAGCGCAAACGCCGTCAATGTGGGTGACCACGTTGTTGGGGCACGCCACAATGGCGGCAGCCATTGCGCGGGCCTCAAACACATCGCCGCCGGGGGAATTGATATGAAGATGCACAGTGGTATCGCCAGCCTCTCCAAGAGCTTTCAGCAGGTCCGCCGCACCGACGCCCCAAAAAGAATCGATCACGTCGTAGACGTAGACATGGGTGCCATCTGTCGCCGCTTCAGAGCGCAGGACGGGGCGATCATTTTGAGCATTGTCCTTAACAAGCTGCATCAGTTTGTTTTTCATTTCTTGACCTTTTTGGGTTTCGGGGTGGGCTCATCTCCATCAGGCGGCTCGTTGGGCGACTCTTGCCCGCCCGGGTCGTCCGCACCAGGTTTTGCACTAGGTGCTGGTCCCGAAGCAGCCTTGAATAAGACATCGCCACCTTCTATGGGTGGCATGTTCTTGATCTTTCTGATCTCGTTCACTGTCAGGTAGCCATCCCCCGTTCCGGGTCCGCCAAGTCCAGCGCGGAACGATTCATCCTGTGCCTTCGTGTCTCCGCGCAACAGGCCATCCAGATCAAATTCAACAAAAGGACCGGCCTTGCGGAACAGCTTGCGGTTCATTTCCTCTTGCCAACGCACCAGGTGCGGCTTGACTGTGTACTTGACGAATCCAAGGGTGATCTGCTCGATGCCAGTGCCCCAACTTGTAGACTTTGTGTTGTCGCCAATCAGCACTGGGGGCACGCCCAGCGCTTGGCAAATGTCCTCACGCTCAAAGCGGCGGGACTCCAACAACTGCATGTCAATGGGGCTGATGCTCAGTGCTTCGGCCTTGCCGCCTTCGGCCATCACCAGGGGCAGCTTGCGGCTTCCGGCGCCATTCGACCCGCCACCGTAGGCTGCTACAAACGACTCGCGCAGCAGCTTTGCCTGTTCTGCGTTCAGCTTGTTAGGGTAGGTCAGGCTGATCTGGGGCATCGCGCCCTCCCCGATGCTTCGGCCTGCGTAGTCGGCGGCAGCCAGGGAGTTTGCGATGCCGTTGCGCGCAGCGTACTGAATCATGCTCAGGGACCGTCCATACCTGCCATCAAAGCCGAACCCGGCAAAGTGCAGCATGTCGTCCTGATCCACCACGTCCACCATCCCGGTCAGCGGGTCGGTACACCAATAGCGCAGGATGCTATTTCCATTGATGGTATCGGCAACACGGCGAACCACCACATTGTCGGGGTGCATGGGCCGCAGGCCGACAATCTTCGGGCTGAAAAGGTTAGGCCGAAGGATACGGGTGAACTGATCGCCACGCAGCGCCACGCAGCGCACGATCCATTCCTTCCAACTTGCTGCTGTCCACTCTGCGTCCGGTTCCTCGTTGAGAAGCCACCACAGCGTGTCCCGTGGATATTGTTCCCGCGTGTTGTCCTTGTTCAGGTGGTACTTTTCCAGAGGGAGTTGGGTAATGGCTCCTGCCAATTTGGTCAAACACGCATAGACCGTACTGACCTGCATGGCGGTCTGGTCAGTGACTTGGAATCCAGAAGGCGCTGGGATGGATTGAAACAGTTCATTCAGACTTACTGAACTGCCACTGATCGCTACGCCCGCGTTCTGGATACCCATCCGGCTCGCTGAATTTGGACGCGACTGTGCCCACTCGGTCAACACCCGCGATGGGTAATTCTTTGCTTCAAGGTTTAAAGTAGTCATGCGTTCAAATCAATAAATGGCGTGTCATGCATGTCACTTCCGTTGATCGACATTGCCCGCCCAAGTGCCATCAACATGGCCATAGGACCATCGATCTTGTTCTCTGGGCGCTCTTTTGTCGGAGATCGCAATTCATTGAACTTGCTAACCTTTACCACCACATTGCTAATCATCCAACTCATCACAGGATTGCCGTCATGCCTGAGCTTTTTCTCAAGGACTACGTTTTCTACCTGGATCAGGGGCGGAGTGAAGAAAAGGGCACGCTGTGCGATTTCCACCAGTGGCAGACCTTCTTCGATCAGCTTCCCCGCGAAATACATTGAAAGAGCTGGATCGAACGCGATTTCTTGCATATCAAATAGGAGGCAATCACGTCGCATATCTTCAGCAAGAACATCAAAATCGGTAATGTCACCATCGGTAACCGTCACGTAGCCAGCACGGGCCCAGCCGCTCAGATGCGCGTTTCCACTTTCTGATATGGCCAGCTCATTCAAGTACAGACGTGTGAACACGTACCAAATGCCATCGCGCAGGAACGCTAGGCACAACGCGGCAAAGTCTTTCTTCTGTGCAAGGTCAAGGCCAGCCCAGCATTTCTCACCAGCAAAATCGACCAATTGCAATTTGGGTGCAGCGCATGCCTCCCAGGCCTTCATAGAGATCCACGGCGACTCTCCGCCGTTTACCCAGACGTTCATCCGCTTAGTCAAAAAATTATTGAGCGCGCTGGGCATGGCCTCAGCTTTGCGTGCTGCGGCTTCCATATCGTCCGGCAGCACACTTACCATCCAGTTTGGGTTAGCCTTTGCCCACGTTGCTCTATCAAATGGATCATCGTTATCGTCGATCGAATAGATAACTCCAAATATGCTGGCGTCCTGTATCACATGGTCTAAAACCTTCGTGATATGCGTGCGGCGCTCATAACAGATGCCACTGCGATCGGTTCCAGCAGTGGTAATAATCCACAGCAAACTTTGCTCACGGGCACCGCGGGCGGTGTCGATCACATCGTACAGGTCGCGTTTCTTATGGGCATGTAACTCATCAATCACCGCGCAATGAACATTCAGACCATCTTGTGTACTGGCCTCTGCCGCAAGTGGAGTGAACTTACTGGCCGTATGCGCCACGGTAATGCTGTGCTGCATGATGGCCACACCCAAATAGGTACGCAGCTCTGGCAGCCGCTCGGCCATCGCCCTTGCATCGTCAAACACAATCCGGGCCTGGTCGCGTGTGGTTGCAGCGCTGTAAACCTCAGCGCCATGCTCGCCATCAGCACTCAGCATGTAGAGAGCGATCCCGCTGGATAGCGCACTTTTCCCATTTTTGCGCGGCACCTCGATATATGCCTCCCGGTACCGACGTAAGCCAGTCTCACGATGCACCCAACCAAATACTGTGCAAACAATGAAGCACTGCCACGGCTCCAGGTCAATCAACTTGCGTTCGCGTGCCCACTTACCTTTGATGTGAGGCATGAGCACCAGAAACTCGCAGGGGCGTGACGCTTTAGCCTCATCAAACACCCATGGCCATTCGTCACAAAGTGGACGCTGGAGATCTTCCAGCTGTCTTTCAACTGCAGCAATGGTCCACCGGCATCCCTTAATTTCTCCTGACGCAACCTGCTGTGCATAATTTAGCGCGGAAGCGACGAAGGCGCTCATCTTCCAGAACCGCCCACAAGGCCAAACTTTGCGAAGCCAGACACGGGAACCGAATTCGCTGCTGGCTCCATGCCAGGCAAAGACGGCTGCACATAGTTGCTGGCCTGTACACGTCCGCGTGCAGCAGGGCTCAGGCCGAAGTGCATCAAATAGCGATTGACTTGCTCGCGGTGCTTGCCAATCAGCTGCACATAGACGCTTTGCTGAACGTATCCACTCGGCGTCACGCTGTGACTTGCCTGGTAGACAGCATCAGGGTAATTGGACCCTGCAGCGACCAATCGATCTACCAGACCGTTAAACGACGCTTCCAGCTCCGACAACCTGCCAACGGCTTGGCAGTACAGCGCCAACGCCGCTCGATCTAAACCGCTTACCAAACCCAGCTCATGCAGCAACGGTGTGATGCGTTTCCATTCCTTGCGCGCTTCCTGACCCAGGTGCTTTGGCACGCTGGGGACTTCAATGCGAGGATTGATGCCGTCGGCCAGATTGAGCGTGCGCTTTCCCGGATTTCCTTCTAGGACTTTCAGTGCAACTGGCTTTGGTAGCGGTCCGCGAGATCCAGTCATATTGAAATTCCTCATGTGTATGTGCTTGGAGGGTCGAATCGACGAACACCCATGCGGGGTACCCCCCCCTTCGATACTTGCGCACGCAAAATTAAGGGGAACCGATCGGTCAACGGCAAAAAGGTCCAAAAGTTTGCACCACCCCCCTGCCCGACCTGCTACCTGGAACCGGCTCCCCATCCACGATGAATGCCCCTGCGAGCCTCTTCCTGCGTCTTAGCGCGATGACAACAACGACATATGGACTGCAGGTTGGAATACTCATCCGTGCCTCCTTCGGCCTTTGGCACAACGTGGTCAACCTCACTCGCAATCGTCGTTCGACCTTCGCGCGAGCAAACCTGACAAATGCCAGCGTCACGAATCAATATCGCTTTGCGATTTCGTGACCATTCGGCTCCGTACCCACGTTCCTTTGCCGACTTGCGTCTAGCGTCCGAAAAGCTATTGGCATGAGGATGTTTAGGACATCGACTGGTGCCGTCACGCACCAAGACTCCGCAACCAGGATGACCGCATGGCTTGGGTGCTGCTAATGGCATATTGTTTGCGGCTAGGTATGGGGTGATGGCGACAGGGAGTTGCTTACCAGCTAAATCCGCCTGACGCCCGTTGTGAAGAGACGCTGGGTATTGCCTAGGTGTCTAGGCTAGTGATTCCCATCCAAGCGCGATGCGTTCGGCTTGCTTTATCGCCATCACACAAACCGATTGTTCAGACCGGCCAATGCTGTGGCTAAGCGCTGACCATGCATAGTGCAATCGGTTTGTGTGATGGAAAAAAAGCGGCCTCAGCAGGTGGTGTGGGGGGACTGCTGAGGCCGGACCGGAGTGTCATCAAACCACTGTTTCATCACCTGTCGTAGTGATTCCACAGCATGCCTGAATTTACCGAAAACGTTTTACTGTCCGAAACTCATTTCAGTGCTTTTTCATCGCGACGCGTATAGGCAACCTGCAGGCTGTGCAGCCTTGCATAAAGGGTCCGCGTGGACATCTTCAGGATGCGCGAATGCTCCACCGCCGTGTGCGGCGTGCAGTAGACCTCGAACAGGATGGCTTGCTCCTGGACATCCAGGCTGCGCACCCAATCGTCGCAGCGGCTATCCTCCAGGCTCTTGATGGGCACGAACGAGGTGCGCACATTGCTGCGGCCCACAGCACCCCATGAAGCGCACAGGCAAGCGCTACCCAGGCCGCGCCCCATTTGCAACCAAGCGCCCCAGGAATGAAATCGGCGGTCTACCCAGTGAATCATGCCTTTGACTCCAGCAGCGGAAAAATGCAGGCGTATGCACAACCGAACGACACCATCGCCCATGCAACATCGCGCTGGACGTCGACCAGGTTGAAGGGCGTTCCCATCACATGACCGGCCTCCATGGCCCAGAAGCAATTGGGCTCACCTGCCAAACCCCTGCGCACCAGGTGATAGGCCTGATTGCCGATCAGATCAGCCCTGGCCTTGATGGCTTTATAGGTCTCAGGCATGAACTGCTTTATCTGATCCGTTTTTTGCTGCACTGACATTTTTGTAGGTCCTTTTTAGCATCGCCGTCCACCCGTCCACCCGTCCACTTAAATTCATTGATGTCATCACACACACATATCTCGCTCGCAAGCGCGCAGGCGGGCGCAGGCCTGCACACATCACATGCGCACATTTGGGGCCGATCACACTGGCTTTGGACAATGCAGCAGCTTCAACCCGGTATTTGTGGAAATACGACCGTGCTGTGTGCTCCATGCCAAACGGTGGACGTGTGGACGTCTACCGGCCAGCGTGACCGGTTGGGCTACGTCATGGGCGCGTGAACCGACGTCCCCGCCACCGCGCCACAACACACGCTGCCAATCTTGCGTCCTGTGTGTGTTGTCACGCGGTGCGATTCCTGCGCCATGACCTTTTCGGCGGCACTGCGCCTTCCCTGGTCAAAATGGTGCATCGTCGGCTTCCTTATGGTCAGGGCCCTGTGCGGGGCTGCCATCGGTATTTGGCGGGCTTCCAGCGGCTGGAGACACGCCATCCTCTTCCTCGTCGATTGCTGGCGGCCAGACGGCGGGCTGCTTGAAGCCGCGCCTGCGCATCCCGCCACCTTCGCGCCCATAGGTCCATCCTTGGGCCTCCAACCAGCCGCGTATCTGCGCCTCCAGCAAGCTGCTGGACTTGGCCGCATCCGCGCCCAGAGCCGACACCAGCCGGTCCAGGGTGACGAAGTTGGTATTGATGTTGATCTCGGCCGTGGACTTGCCTTCACCGCCTATCGACCCTTCGCGGGTCAGCAGCTCATACATGCGCGACTGAACTGCTGTTTCCACCAGGCGCTTCTTTTGCTCTGGGACGAAATACAGCTCTTCGTCTTCGTGTGTGGGCGTGTAGCGCTCGCCGGCCATGAACAGCGCAAAAGCCTCGGCGAACAGCTGATCGCGTCGTTCCTTCAGCCAGTCCAACTTGATGAACTGGTCAATCCAGATCGGCCAGAAGCGGCGATTCCCGGTCAGGTCGTAGAGATACTGCTTCTTATTGGTGGAGCAGAAGATCACGCATTGGCGCGGATGGCTTTGCACGAACTTGCCATAGGCGCCACGGAAGCGGTCGGTGGTGGAGCTGAAAAACTGCTTGACCTGCTCGCCATCGGCCTTGCGCAATGCGGTCAGCTCGCTCAACTCGTAGCCCCACCGGCCTTCGAGCTGCTCCATGCCGTCCTTGCCTTGCCCAAGTTCAAAGTGTGTATCGCTAAAGTATTCCAGGCCCACCAGCGCCTTTACGAATGTGGACTTGCCGCGTCCTGGCAGACCTTCAAAAACCGGGCTGTAGTCGAACTTGCAACCGGGCTCCATGACGCGCGCCACCAGACCCATGAGCAGGTAACGGCCCACCAGCTGCAGGTATTTGCGCAGCTTGGGCGGCAGGTCTTCCTTTTCCTTGCCAAGCACAAAGATCAGCCAATCGTCAATGCGAGCCTTCCCGTCATGCTTCAGGTCCTGCAGCCAGTCGCGGATAGGGTGGAAGCGGCGCTCGTCGGCCACCACTTCAATGGCCTCGGCCAGACTGGCACGGCTGGCGGCCTTGATCTTGTAGGTGCTGCACAGATAGTCACCCAGGCGCAGGTCGTCGGTTTCAGCGAGCGGGGCGGGCGCATCGCGCCATGGCCAGGCCACTTTGGTGGATGGCGCACCGGTCAACTCATTGAGGCCCAGGCAGTCATTCAGGCCCGGCGCCTTGCGCAGTGCCGCAATGATCATCTTGCGATTGACGCCCAGGTCCCACGGATGGCACTTGAGCTGATCGCACAGGTAATTCAAGTGTCCTTGGAATCGGTCGCCATCGTCCCCGGCCAGCGCAGCATCCTCGCCCCCAGTGCTAACGGGGGAACGTTTTTTTTCTGGGTCTGCTTTGTCGGCGGCTGTGCTTTTTGTTTTTTCGCCGGCAACCCCTTGCAACGGCTGCGCCTTGCCAAACAGGTCAAGCACGCGTGCACCGTCCCATCCATCGATGTTGATCGCATCTGCGCAGTCCCAACCGTCCACGACGGCCAGAGGCTCGGGGATCGGCAGCATATGCACGGTACAGCCTTGCGAATCACGGAGCAGCGCACCAATGCCCAGCATGGCCGCCATGCCAGGCTGCCTGTCCACCGGCAAAAGTGGCTTCATGCTCTCAGCCAACTCACGGCCGGTAGCGTCAGGAATGCTGTTGCGCTCTTTGGCCGTCAGAGGCTCACGCTTTGCATCGCAGTCCGGCCAGAGCAGCACCAGCGTGCCATTTAGCCAAGACCAGTCAGCTTTCTTCCAGGCATTGCTACCACCGCACCAGCTGGCCACGATGTAGATACCCGGCGCGATGGCGTCTAGCAGCGCCTGCAGCACGCCGGCTTTCTTTTCGCCTTCGACTAGGATCACTGTGCGCTTTGTGTCACCACCGTCCGCACGGGGAGACACGGCGCCCGGAAAGTACAACGGCCTAGGCTCTTCATGATGGCGCCAGACCCATTTACTACAGCCATCCTTGGCGCTGATGCACCAGCAGTATGGCAAGGTGACCTTCAGGCCTTTGCTGTCCAGGAAGCGCACCACATAGAGATACAGATGGCCGTCAATGCGGTACTCCGCTATATGGTCGATTGGGTCTTGATGCTGATCATTGTTGCGCGCGGTGTGCCAGAACGTTGCAGGCGGCGCAAATTCAGGCACGTGGCTCACAGCACTCCAGCCCTCATCGGACTTCGGCTTCTTTACAGCTGGAGCAGGAGCCGACCGGGGAGCGCGTGGCGCGTCAGGCATGGAGCCCAAGCCCGTCTTGACGTTGGCAATATCTTCCAGGCCCAAATTGTGGGCTAGCTCTACAGCTGCCTTTGTCATACTCAGGCCATGGATTGCGGCATATAAACTGACCGGGTCATTGCCCCTTTCACCTGATTGGAAATCCGCCCAGCGCCCTAGACCTTCTTTGCCAGATATGTTGACGCTACAGGAATTGCCAGCACCGCCGGACAGGGAACCGCAAACGTATTCCTTGCCCTTTACAACGCCACCTGGCAACCAATTCGGCACCAAACTGTCTATTCGACTGAGTAGGGCATTGTTTAGCGCCGCGAAGTCTATCGGAGGGAGATCATGTGTGCTGGCCAATTGCCCCCCCCCAATGCGCCGTCAATTGCGCAAGGCGGCACCACACCGCCAGATTGTTGAAAATCATCCCCAGACCCTCACAAGATTTGCCAGTGGCAGCGTGCTGGATACATAGTCCGCACGCGCATAGACCGCCACGGGGCGCTTGGCCTCGGGCGTTCGCATCGATTCGATCACCTTCATGTCGCCGGCGCCCAAGGCGCGCTGCAGGGTCCTGTTCACGGTGGTGACAGGCCAGCCCAGCGACCGGGCGGCCTGACCCATGGTGAAAGTGGGGTTTTGATGTGACCAGCTGTCCAGCATCGCGCGCAGCTCACCGCGCGGGCGACCACAGCGGCGGGCATCGGTACTGATCTGGGTCATGCAGCGGGCCTCAGTTGGTCCAACGTCATGCCTTGCATTGCCATCACAGAGCGCCGATGCTTGGCTACGTACTCTCCCCAGGTGACACCATGCACATCCATACAGATCAGGTCGCGCAGGTACTCGCTGTTGTCGCACCCGGCCAGGTGTGCCTTGGCGGTCATGGCTTCCTTCAGCTCATAGGTGACCGTGGTTTTGGCCACTTCGGTGGACTTGAAGCTGGTGGCCATTCAGACAGCCCCCGAAAGACGAATGCCCCAATCAGCACACAATGGAGTTCTCACACACCACAAGCCACTGAAAGGGACACTCATGAAATTGCTATTTCGTTTCGACACGGCAAAGGGCCCTGTGTTCATTGGACAGTCGCCGGACGGACGCTTTCACCCCGTCTGGGACCACGAAAAGCTTGGAAGCTACTGGAGCGCGGAACAGGCCGTCGTGGCAGTGGCAAATGGTCATTGCGATTCCGCCTTCAACGTGTCGGATTTTTCAGAATTGGGAATTTCCGAGGACATCAACGACTGGTCGCGCCAAGGCTTGCCGACGTAGTAGCCGGGCTTGAGGTAGCGGTGCAGCACCTCACCATCTTCAGCAGTTAGGCATAGGAATATGGTCGTTCCATCCTCAATGTCGAAGCTGATGCCACGCTCGCCAGTAGCCGGGTCTGCGGGAAGAATGCCGTTGACTCTTGCATTCTTGAAAATTTTTTGTATTCGAGTGCTTTGCATCTCAGGCCCCCAGCCCTTCGGCTTCTTCGGCCAGCTCGGGCCAGTGATTGGCCCAGTCACTCCTCAGCTCAGGGCGGGTAACTTGGTGTTTCGACTCGCGCTCAATATGCACAGCAAGGTCCGTCGCACACCGCTTGTATCCGTACATCACATTGCGCAGATGGCCCAGGGAAGTTTTGCAATTGACGGCAAACACATCGCGCTCGTCTGCGGTCATTTGCGTGAAGTAGGTTTTAAGTTCCATCACGACATTACATCACATGATGTAAGAAGTTGCAACATCATGTAATGTTGTTTGAGGTGTGAAATTCCAATATGGCCAAACCTGACCCCCTAACGCCCACCCGCAGAAGGCGCTTTCAGGACTACTGCACCGATCGAGGATGGCGCAATGAAAACGATAGCTGGAAAACTGGCGAGATTGGGGTGGCCATTGGGAAGCCCACGAGTAAAGCTAGCGACCTTTTGAATGCAACCGGCACTTTTGGGGCAACCATCGCGCGTGACATTGAAGCGGCGTTAGATCTACCTCCGGGCTACTTTGACTTCGAGATCGATTGGCCGTTTTCACTTATCGATCAGAAACGCTACTGGGCACTTTCTCCAGAAGCTCGCGGAGCAGCTCAGCAGAAAATGATGGATGCAATCATTGAACAAGAGACGCGAATTAGAGTAAACGTCAAATTCAAATGAATTTCCCGTTCAAACCATACCTTGCCTGGTGCCGCCCGTGAATCCCCCATTCGGGTGAAGAGAAACAGGACTTGATTTAAGACAAGGGTTTACCCTATAAGCATGAGCAGAGCCTGAAAAAGGCCAGTTCGATCGTTGGAAATCGATCAACAAAAGGGAGTGACTTATGAGTAAGAAGTTTGCCAGAGGCTTAGCGTGGTTTTTTGCGGTGGTTTTCGTCCTCGACGGAGCCACGTATGCCATTACTTGGGCCACAGACAAAAAAGGGGAAGTTTCGCTGGGACCAGGCGCAACGCTTTTTATCTTGGGTGGCCTGTGGTGCGCATACCTGTACGGCAGTGGCATCAACAACCGAAATATGGGCGCCAAAGCCAAACGGCAGGAAGCAGACGACCTGCAGGCAATTGAGGCCGCAGCCGCTGCGCCGCTGGAAGAGGTGCACCCCCGTCAGGCACTTCTCAAGCAGGGAGAAAAAGCATATGGCGCTATCGAAGCAACACTCCAGGAAGAGAAGACCATTGGCTATTCTGCAGGCACCCAAGGCGTCAGCCTACGAGTCGCCAAGGGGCTGACCGTTCGATCGAGCGGAACCAGAGCCATGCCGGTAAAGGGCATGGTTGAGGTGGCAAAGGGGGAGCTGGTGATCACCGATAAGCGGGTAATTTTCGCAGGCGACCGGAAATCCTTCGTCCTGGCCAACGCCGACCTGATCAATACCACCAACTATTCTGACGGTTTTGGATTCACGGACGGTACCAAGACCTACACGCTGACCACAGCCAAAGGCCGCGAGCACGGTCTCTTTGCGATTGCGGTACACAAGATCCTTCGCGCCTAAGGTGGGCGCAAGAAGTAACCGCCCCACGCGGCACGCGAAAATCTCAGGAGTGAAAATTGATAACGATTAAAGAATGCACATTCAAAAACACCAATGTGCAGCTTGACGGAAAACACTACGAACGCTGTAAGTTCGAAGACTGCGTTATTGCCTATGGTGGCGGACCACCTCCAACTTTGATCGAGAATGACTTCAAGAATTGCTCATGGCAATTCGTTGGAAGCGCTCAAAACACACTGCAATTCATGAAGGGCATCTACAACGGTGGGGGGAAGGAAATAATAGAGGTCACCCTGAATGAAATTCGCCAACCGACCCAGAAGGTGAACAATGAGTAATGAAACAAACAGCATACAGGGCGCCACGGTGCTGCCGTTCACGGGAACCCACAAGGGCGGCAACACATCCGGCGGCGATGGGGGTAACATAGACCCCATGGAAGCCCGTGTCGCAAAACTTGAAGCAATCGTGCCAACCTTGGCCACCAAGGAAGACTTGCTGCGCCTAGAGGTAAAGCTGCACCAGGAGATCAACGCTCAGACCTGGCGCATCATAGGTGCAATGATCACCTTTGGAGGCTTGTTGTGCGCTGCCGTATTTTTCATTGCCAGAAATGTCAAATGAAAAATGAACTCAGGCGCTTTAAACGGGACATCATCGTCTGGTCTATAGGGGCTGCCATGCTGGCCCAGTTGCTCCCCGGACTACTGAAGAAGTTCGGACTCTAGCCCAGTCCACCCTCCCACACCAGCCGCCCACCGAGGCGGCTATTTCATGCGGGCTCGATCGTCAGCTTCAGGCCCAAAGCCTTCATCACCTTGAACAGCGTATCGGTGCTGGGGGCGCGCTCGCCCGACAGGCTTTTGTAAAGACTTTCACGCGAGAGTCCGGTGTCCTTGGCCAACTTGGACATGCCCCGCGCACGGGCCACATCCCCGAGCGCCGCACCCAGCAGCGCCGGGTCGCCATCTTCCATCACCTGGCGCATGTATTCAGCGACATCCGCCTCATCGCCCAGATAGTTGGCCATATCAAATGGTCGTGTCTTGAGTTTTCCCATTACAGCTCCTTTGCCAGTTGTAGCGCGCGCTTTATGTCCTTCACCTGACTTGCCTTGTCACCCCCGCCCAGCATAAAAATGACAGTGCCTGATTGCTCCAGGTAGTACATGCGCCAACCCGGGCCGAAGAACTCGCGCATCTCCCACACACCATCGCCCACCGGCTTCACGTCACCCAGATTGCCAAGCGACACCTTACGCAGACGCAACTGCAGTCGCACCCGCGTTGGGCGGTCTTTGATGCTGCTCAGCCATTTGCTGAACTCTTCGGTTTCGATCACGCTGTACATACTGTGATTGTAGCCGGATGGCTACAGATTTCGGCACATTCATAAAGGAGGCTTTTCGCACCCAACGTCGGGCAGCTTGGTACCGGTGAAAATATTTTCCTACAAATTACATCATCTGGTGTTTACATTTACTACATCACATGATGTAATAAAGCCCATACCGCCGCTTCCGGTGGGTCTGGAGTGGAAGATGGCAAAAAAAAGTGACACCGACCTGCTGCTGAAGCTGCGCAGGTCGGACCTGTCCACGCTGGCCTTCAATGCTGGCCTGTTCTTGGAATACCAGATCAGCGGCGAGGTGCTGGAAGCTGCGTGGAAAAAAAAGTGCATCGGTAAAAGTACCGCGACCACAGAAGCGCTTTTCAATGGCTACTGGGAACTGCATCAGCGCGCCAATGAATTCGCTGCCCGCGCCCGTGATCACGGCCAGCTGCTGTTTGCACACGCCGGCTCCACGGTGCTGCTGCAAGGCGGTGCAGCATGAAGTCGCTATCTAGCTTTTTTGCTTGGCTTCCGCGGATTCAACGAGTTTCAAGACGCCCACCAGCGCCTGATACATCTTCGCCAGCTCGCCCAGATGCCAGTTCTGCTCGGCGGCACTCGCCCCCTGCGTTTTCAGATCCGTTTCCGTGGCAGCGCACCACTGACCAAATTGTTTCAGAATCTGATTCCTTGCAGCTGGGACAGTGGCTGGCAACAGTGTATGGATTAACGCCTGCGTTGCAGCAAGGCGCGTCTCCAGGCGGACAATCCGGGTCTCAATTTCGTCGTTCGTCATCGTTAGTACTCCACATCATTGGCCCACAGGGCTGCGGCAAGTCTACGCTGGCACGGGTCATAAGGGCCGGGTATGCGGAGCGTGGCATAAGTTGCGAAAACCTCACCGCATGGGGTCTGCACTACCCAGGCTTGAATACCGACATTCAATCTATTCGTGACCATGGTTTCCTTCATCCATATGAGACCAAGAAGACGCGCCACGACGTTTTGATTGTTGAACATCTTGGCGAGCCGCTTGCTAAACAAGTGATGCCCGGTGATCTGCTGATTCGTCTGGAGCGTGCAGCATGATCGCCACCCCCATCAACGAGCGGATCGCTGCCATGCCGGCCGCCAACGCCGCGACCATGCAGCAGCTCCTGATCCGCTGCCGCGTCAAGGTCAACGGCACGATATACACCAGCCTGTTCCCCAGCACGTTTGACGCGATCAGTGATGCCCAGGAGCGCTTTGGCGTCAATGCCCGTATCAGCGCACGAATGGAAGCGCCATGAACTGCTGCGATTACGACTGCGACCAGGGCGATGAATGCCCGTCCCGCAAGGCCACCGGCATTCCGTGTGAGCATGCACAGAACTTCGACCCGATCCCCGTCATTGATGCCGGATTGAAGACGATTGAGCGGATCTGCTTTGTCCTGATGTGCATCGCCACCGCGCTGTGGTTTGCGTCGCTCATGTACTTTTTATGCACGCGTTTGCTGGGTATCTGAGCATGCAAACGTCTGCACACACCCAAGCCAACTGGCCCGATGCCGAGTACACCGGCACGCTGCTCCACGCCGCCGAGGCCCGCACCACGGTGCTGGACATCGAAGGTACTGCTGTCCCCACGCTGTGCATGGAAGTGGAGCTGGACAACGCCATCTGCACACACCTGCTGGTGGAGCAGTTTTTCCCCACCGGCCACTTTTCCCAATGCCAGGCCGCATCCAAACGGCTCAAAAAGGGCGCACGCGTCACCGTACAGGCTCCGCTTGTAGGTATGCGCCTGGTTGCCCGCAATGCCACCCACATTCACATCCACCCGCAGGAGCAAGCAGCGTAATGCCATCCATCACCATCACTCTGACCGATACGCCAACCGGCGAAGTGGCAGTTCGTACAGACTTTCATCCCGCCGTCGGCTCGCCCTGCAGCCCGGCCCAGGCCGCTGCGCTGGAGGTCATTAGTCGCACCCGCAGGGAATATGGACTGTCGGCATTGCCCGGTGTCATCGACCGTCAGGTAAAGCCAGGCGAATTGCTGACTCGCACCCGCGAAGGAAGCAGCCTGTGAACGCCACCATCCTCACTGCGTCCGGCATCAGCTTCAACCTGCTGAATCCGGACCCCGACACGATAGAGATCGAGGACATTGCCCATGCCCTGAGCCATATTTGCCGCTTCACGGGTCACACCAAAGCGTTCTACAGCGTGGCCGAGCACAGCGTGCTGACCAGCCACTTGGTGCCCAGCACCTACGCGCTGGAGGCGCTGCTGCATGATGCGGCCGAGGCGTACGTGGGCGATGTGTCCAGCCCGTTGAAGGCGCTGCTGCCCGAATACCGCGCCATCGAAGAGCGCATCGACCAAGCCATTCGCCGGCGGTTTTGCTTGCCTGAAAAGCAGGCCCAGTGCGTCAAGGACGCCGACTTGAAGATGCTGGCCACAGAAAAGCGCGACCTCATGCCCTCCAGTATTGAGGACTGGGCTCTTATCCAGGGCATTGATCCCAGTGTGGGATCTGTCTACCCGCCCCTGGCTTCTGATTCTGCCTATCTCATGTTCATGCACCGCTACTTCGAGCTGGAAGGGCGTGCAGCATGAGCAGCTACGACGAGCGCACCAAGGGCCGGCTGCTGGAAGCCTACGAAATGATCGCACCAGGTTGCGGGGACCCGCGCCTGCTGACCCGCAGCCCGCCGCACTGTATCGCCAGCACGGCCGACCTGAAGCCCGCGCCACCGCGCCCAGGCAGCCTCAAGGCCCTGGACTGCCCGTCTCGCTTTGGCGACCGTCTGCATTACCGCGACGGACGCGTCCTCCCTTTCCCTTTCTTGGAGTAATCCCATGTCTGAACAATTCGCCCAAATCGGGCTGGGTGCCATCACCCCCAGCCTGACCAATCCCCGCAAGAATTTCAACCAGGTCAAGCTGCAGGAGCTGGCCGACAGCATCAAGGCCAGCGGCGTACACCAGCCGATTCTGGTGCGCTTCCTGCCAGGACACCGCACGCCGGATACAGACCGCAATGTGGTTTATGAGCTGGTCGCCGGCGAGCGCCGGTATCGGGCCAGCCAGATGGCGGGGCTGGAGACCATTCCGGCCATGATTCGCCCACTGACCGACGCCCAGGTGCTGGAAATCCAGATCGTGGAAAACCTGCTGCGTGACGATCTGACCGAACTGGAAGAGGCCGAGGGATATGGCGCATTGATGGACGGCGTCAACCAGCATGGCCGGTCCAGCGACAATCATCTTGGCCGGTTAGGGGTGATGAATGTCGTTGGTTAATGGGCTATTTCATTGGCTCCTTGGGATGGTTGTC
>Ga0316219_1002258_pt1 | contig 18137 bp, 17 predicted proteins | sample TBH18003PmetaG_FD_203635 | JGI IMG/M metagenome (GOLD analysis project Ga0316219, IMG submission 203635) | Freshwater microbial communities from Trout Bog Lake, Wisconsin, USA - TBH18003P | ecosystem: Environmental > Aquatic > Freshwater > Lake > Hypolimnion/Profundal zone | place: USA... | reverse complement strand
TCCAGCAACACACTTCCCACCCCCATCACGGCCAGAGTCGCCACGACGATCCAGAACAACACCGTGCGCCGCATCTGGCGGTCGCGCAGGATCCCTTTGGAAACCAGGATGATGAAATGGGGCGGTTTCTCGCTCATGGCCTAATCAAAGATGTAAGAGGAAGAAAGCATCCACAGATTTCACAGATTTACACAGATTGACAGAAGAAGAGAATGGAATCATGGCACCGGCATTGTTTGAGAATAGAGTCACTCGGCGTGGAACTACATCGCTCATCAAATGCCCCCTCCTTAATCTGTGTAAATCTGCGTAATCTGTGGATAAACTCTTCTCCTAAATCCGCGCCGTCGTCCCCGCGTCAAAAAGATGCACCTTTTCAGGGTCGATGTCGAATTGCATCCGGCGTCCCACTCCACCGCCTTCCCCGTCCGCGCCGCTCCGAATGACGACCGTGTGCGCGCCGGTTTGCACGGAATAAAAGGCGTCCGCGCCCGTTGTCTCGACGTGATCGACGATCCCCTGGCAGCGCACGCCGCGCGTTTTGGTCTCCGCTGCCGCCACCGCGCGGACATCTTCGGGACGGATGCCGAGGACCACCTCGATGTTTCCCTCGAACCGGTTGGCGAGCTTCACCTCCACCGTGCCGCCGGTTTCCTTGAAGAGCAAGCCGTCCTGGGTCGCGCGCAGCCGTCCGGCGATCAAATTCATCGGCGGTTGTCCCAGGAACGCTGCGACAAAAAGATTCGCGGGCCGCTCGTAGATTCCCAGTGGAGTATCAAACTGCTGGAGCACGCCCTCCCGCAGCACGGCGATTCGCTGGCCCAGCGCCATCGCTTCCAGCGGGCAGCGCGTCGCGTAAATCATCGTGGTCTGAAGCCGCTCCTGGAGTTTCACCAACTCCGCGCGCATCCCGGCCCGCTCGGCGGGTTCCAAGGCGGCAAGGGGTTCGTCCAGGAGGATGGCCTTCGGCTGGCCGACAATGGCGCGCGCCAGTGCTATCCTCAGCTGTTCGACCGGCGTCAGTGCCGAAGGCTTCCGTTCAAGCGCCTCGGCAATCCCGACCACGCCTGCTGCCTCGCGCACCCGCTTCTCCACCTCGGTCTTGGGAAAATGGCGGCCCTTCAAGCCGAACGCGATGTTTGCAGAAGCCGTCCAATGGGGGAAAAGCGCGTAATGGGGAAAGACCATCGCCACGTCCCGAGCCTTCGGCGGCAGGGCGTTTGCCGGACGATTGCCGATGAGGATCTCGCCGCCGGAAAGCGCGTCGAGTCCCGCGATCAACCGGAGCAGCGTTGCATTGCCGCAACCCGGAGGGCCGACGAGCACCACGAACTCGCGGTCTCGCGCTTCCAGGGTGAAGTCTCGAACCGCGCCGCCCTTCAAGGAAATCCCGGAAACATTTTTGAGAGAAACTTGTGCCATGTGTGGGTAACGATCCGCGCAAGAATAGAACTGGCACCACTGAGGGCAAGCGGAAAGGCGAAGGGGAATCTCTTACCTGCGTCTGAACCGCCAAGCACATTGCATCGCGCCGTATGCCAGCAACCACGGAACGGAACAGACCAAGCCATAGGCCCAACCGAAAAGCAGCGCAAAAATCATCTTTGCGCCATCTGCACAGCGTTCGTGCAGCAAATCGGCTGGAACATGGTTCCCATATGGCTTCAGAAGGTCGTCAAAGTAAGCATAGTAGAAATGCACCGTCGTGTTGACGAGGAGCCAACCAAGTACCGAAACCAGAACGGCCGCGAGCCACCATGGCATCCGCTTTGGCCACAACGCCCGGATACAAAGCACAACAGGGGGCAGAGCGAAAAACGCCCAGAGGCATGTAAGATAGATGACTTGATTCATGGATACTCCACCTCGCCCATCAGCCGCAGGTCGTCTCCGAAGCGTTCATATTGCGCATTTACGATCCGGGGGGCTTCGCGGGTTTCTCCTACGCCGAGGCCACCCGTAACAAGTTTTGGGCCGCCGAGGAGCAGCGGGGCGACGTAAAAGCAGACTTGGTCCACCAGCCGTTCGTCGAAGGCTTCGCCCAGCACTCGCATCCCGCCTTCAATGAGCACGCTTGTCACCTCGCGCTCACCCAACTCTTTGAGCACTTCGCGCAGGGTGCGGCCTGTGAAGACCAGCGTCCGGTCGCGGTGCGCGTCGGTGAAAACGGTGGCTTCGGGCGGCAGATTGCCGGAACGGCTCACCACGACACGCCACGGTTGGCGGTGTTCTCCCGGCACTCCGCGCACGGTCAGTTGCGGGTTGTCGATGCGCAGGGTTTCCCCGCCTATGAGGATGGCATCTACTTCAGCGCGGAGGCGGTGGGTGTCGGCCCGCGAAAGTTCGTTGGTGATCCAGCGGGGCGCGTTTGGCGGGCGGGTGATGCGACCGTCCAGCGAAAGCCCGGCTTTGGCAATGACCCACGGCATCCGGGTTGCGATCCATTTGTTAAAAGCCAGGTTCAGTCGGCGGCATTCGTCTTCGAGCACGCCGCAACGGACTTCCACGCCCCGTTCCCGCAAGATGCCGACGGCGCGCCCGGCGTGGGTCGGGTTGGGATCGAGCGTGCCGATCACGACGCGGCGGATTCCCGCGTTGAGGATGGCTTCCGTGCAAGGTGGCGTGCGACCTTGCGTGGAGCACGGTTCGAGGGTGACGTAGAGGGTCGCTCCCTGGGCAAGCGATGGGGAGGCAAGCGAGCGGAGGGCTTCGATCTCGGCATGAGGCAGCCCGGCTTTGCGATGCCAGCCGCTGCCGACGATTTGCGGGCCGCCCGCCTCCGCGCGGACAATCACCGCGCCGACGGCGGGGTTCGGGCTCGTCTGCCCCAAGCCGCGCCGGGCTTCGGCCAGGGCCGCCCGCATCAACGGCTCATCGAGAAGAGACTCTGGAAACGCAACGTCGCTCACGCCCGCGATTAAAGCCGAAAAGCCGCGCCGGGGATAGCGATTGTTCATTTTTCACACGAAGCGCATGAAGAAATGAACAAGAGAAACGATGGGGGCAAGAAAAGTGTTCGACGGAAAATTTCCTCGGTGCAAAATTGAACTATGGTACATCATGATTTGGATACGCTCCTCAACGATTTGCTTCCATTCGCGAAGCGTATGCTCGCAGAGGAGGGCGAGTTTTATCCGTTTGCCGCTTCGATGTCTATTGACGGCGAGATCACGAGCAGAGGGGCATCTACCGGAAGCGAACACCCGAAGTCACAAGAGCTTATCGATATTTTAACGGCTGCTTTGCAGCGTTTGGCATCAGAGGGTAGCATTCGTGCAGCCGGTATCTGTTTTGACGTTCGGATTATTCCGCCTGGACAGGTTGATAAAACCGATGCTGTTCAACTTGGCTTGGAGCGCGAGGGTGGTGATGCAGCGGATGTGTTTGTTCCCTACGCCAAGCTAGCCAATGGCGAGTTCGCTTACGGGCAGATGTTTGCGTCACGACGTAATCCAACATTTTTTGTGCAACAGCAGGGAGAGGCCTAATCATGCACTCGTTTCCTCATCTCTCATGCTCCTTTCTTCGTGTCCTCTGTGTCCTTCGTGGTGAAATTGTTGAGTCCTTCCATTTTCCGCTTTTCCCGGAGGCGTTGCCGACTTACCTTCCCCCGCAATGCGTGCGATTTTGGCTTTAGAAGACGGCCGTTTTTTCGAGGGGGAGTCGTTCGGGGCAACCGGAACGAGTCTGGGTGAAGTGGTTTTTAACACCTCGATGACCGGCTACCAAGAGGTGGTCACTGATCCGTCCTACCGTGGACAGATGGTGGCCATGACTTATCCTTTGATCGGTAACTACGGGGTGAACCCGCTTGATCAGGAGAGTTTGCAGCCGCATGTGCGCGGTTTTATTATTGAGGAACTCAGCCCGTTGACGAGCAATTGGCGCTCGCATATGGGCTTGGGGGAATACCTTGAGAGTTGGGGCATTCCCGGCATCCAGGGGATCGATACCCGCGCGTTGACCCGGCATCTGCGCGAAAAAGGGGCTATGAAGTGCTGCCTTTCCAGCGACCCGGCCCTGTCGGTCGCCGACGTGGTGGAACGCGCCAAGGGCGGTTGCGGAGTGGTGGGGATGGATTTCGTCAAGGAAGTCACCGCCAAGGGAGCCTACGAATGGGACCCCGAAGAGACGCTTTCCCGCAAGTGGACGATCCTCAAGGGCGACGGCAGCGGAACCGTGCGCGACGAGGACGGCGAGGTTTACGAAGCGCTCCCGCCGGTGCGCCATCGCGTGGTGGCTTACGATTTTGGGATCAAATTCAACATCCTGCGCCAACTCCGGCAGGCAGGCTTCCATGTGACGGTGGTCCCCGCGGCCACCTCGGCCCAGGACGCGCTCGCGCTCAACCCCGACGGCATTTTCCTTTCCAACGGTCCCGGCGATCCCGCCGCGCTCGGTTACATCCACACGATTGTGAAAGACCTGATGGGACGCAAGCCGATCTTCGGCATCTGCCTCGGGCACCAACTCCTGAGCTACGCGGTCGGCGGCAAAACCTTCAAACTGAAGTTCGGCCACCACGGCGGGAACCAGCCCGTGAAGGATTTGGAAACCGGACGGGTTGCCATCACGTCGCAAAACCACAATTTTTCGACCGATCCCGACACGCTCCCCTCCAACGTCAAAGTCACGCACATCAACCTCAACGACGGCACCGTCGAGGGGATGCGCCACACTGACATGCCGATATTTAGCGTGCAATATCACCCCGAAGCGGCTCCGGGACCGCACGACGCAGACTACTTTTTCGGTGAGTTCAGCAAACTCATTGAAGAAAGCCGCAATGCCTGATAGAATCCCCCTTATTCCATGTCCAAGCTTGTCATTTTCCTCCCAGATGTCGGCGAAGTCGTTCACGAGTTGACAGAAGCCAAAATTTCTGTCGGTCGAACAGACGAAAGCGCCATACCAATCAACGACGCCAGCGTCTCCACGCACCATGCCGAGTTCGTCCTGAGCGGCGGCGAGTATGTGCTGCGGGATATGGGATCCACCAACGGCATCCGCGTGAACGGCAAGCCGGTCAACGAAGCCAAATTGTGCCCTGGCGACCGCATTCGGTTTGGAAGCGTGGAAGGGGTGTACGAACCCGATGTGAAAGGCCCCGCACAGCCGCTGCCTCCCCGGGAGGAGACGCTCCCTGTGCCTGCGGGCCAGAGCCAGCGTCCCAGTGATTTCGGCAATTCTTCCCCCTTTGCCCGCAAAGCCTCCAAAATCGATACCGTGAAAACGGCGGCGCTTGTGGCGGGAGGGGTGGCCATTGTGGCTTTCCTCGTAACGGTTTTTTTCGCCCTGTCCATTCAGATGCCCTCTTTTTAGGTTTTTTAGTCTCACGCAAAGGCGCAAAGACGCTAAGAGGAAAAAGGTTCCCCATCCTCGTTCCCAAGTTGAACTTGGGACTGCCCTGCTGCGTAGCAGCTTCGTTCAACGCGAAGCGCACTTTGCAGAGATCCGCAGGAGATAACGCAGCTTCCTGCGAAGTTACACTTCGCTGCTCTGCCGCGAATGGCACAAAAGGCTTATTTCAAACAGAAAATGGTATCACTCCCTGCCGATTTGCCGGTAATCCACTGCCCGAAACGTGTCTTTGGACCGGTGGCGGCTGATCCAGAGGCTGCGCCTTGGCTGGAAGTGGAGCCGACCTTTTTGCGGGAAACGGTTGCCGGAGCGAAGCCGCAACAAGCGACGTGGTTCAAGATCGCATGGAACGCGGAAGAGTTGCGCATTCTGTTTGGGATCGAAGACACCTGCGTTTGGGCGACCCTGACCGAACGGGACGCCCCTCTCTACAATGAGGAAGTCGTCGAGGTGTTCCTGAATCCCCTCGGCGATTTGGAGAAATATTTCGAGTTTGAGGTGAATCCCCTGAACGCCGTGCTCGATCTCGTCCTCTGGCGCGAGGGCGAGGGATACCAGAAAGATTTCCAGTGGCGGTGTGAAGGGTTGCGGACGGCAGTGCAGCGCAGTGCTGGAGGCTGGTGCGCCGAGTTTGCCATCCCCTTTGCCAGCCTGGGAGCCGCGCCGCAAGGGAGTTGGCGCGCGAATTTCTACCGCATCGACCGCCCGCCGGGGATGCCGTGGGAACTCAGCGCCTGGTCGCCGACCGGTTTGCCCAATTTTCATATCCGGGAGCGGTTTGGCATATTGGAATTCGCGGAGTAAATGCTAGGGCTCACGCATCTAAATTCCAAGGACTTCCAACTCCTGACATCTGTGTAAATCTGTGAAATCTGTGGATAAACTCTCTTCTTTTCCACTCTGTGGAAAAGCCAAAAGAACAAGTCCTCACGGAACGATCGCAGTGAGAATCCACCGATTTGATCCGCAGAAAAAGAATCCACAGATTTCACAGATTTACACAGATTTTTCCGAAAGACGCTGAGGAAAGTTTCTCTTCTCACTGTTTTTAGATGCGTTTGCCCTGGAGTAAATGCCCGTTGACAAGCCGTCGGTTTTTTGGTTTGTTATTTCACAGCTTCGCGTTTTCTTTGGTCTTTTGCTTGGCCAAACTTCCTGCGCAACAACGGCTCACGATGCCGTGAAACCCACGAGCACAAACTCTGGGAGCAAATGGTTAACGGCGCGTTTCGCGTATCTTTTACCCCGTATGGCGGGTCACATAAATGGTTCAAAATCAAGCGGCTGAGAAGCGCTTTCGATGTCAAGCGCGGGAAAGTATTCCCGAGGTTTTTGCGGTAAATTACCGTGGCAAAGAACGCAACTGGCCGCAGCTATTTCGCCCGCACCCTATTTCTAAAGTTTTGTTATGACTGAATCTACCGATACCCCGTCGTTGTTCCCGGAGGAGGAAACTCCCAAAAAAACGGTGCGACGGAAATCCGCCGCGTCTCCCGCAGCCCCCCGCAAGCCCAAAGCCGCCGCGTCCAAAAAAGCGGCCGCCCCGAAAGCCGAACTTCCCGAGGAACCGGCTAAAAAAGCAGCCCCAAAAGCAGCCAAAAAGCCGGTTGCCGTGCGAAAGAAAGCGGTGAGGAAAGTTGCCGAAGCGGTAGTCGAACCCGCGCCAGCCGAGCCGGTTGCGCCCGTTATACCGACACCTCCTGCTGAACCCGTGGTAGAAACCATCACCATTCCGCACAGAGCGGAAGCTCCTGCCGATCCCTCGCCGGGAACTCGCGAAAGACGAGAGAGAGGCGCGCGGGGCAGAAATCCACGTGGAGGACCGCGCTCCAGAGGACGGCAGTCGCAGCAGCAAGCCCCCGCAGTAATCCCCCAACCGGCATCGCTCGCAGGCGCGGTGGTTGAAGAATGGTCGCCGGGCAGATCCTCCACGCCGCAAGCGACTCCCGCGCCCGCCGTCGAAAAAGCCCCTTTACCCGAGCCGCAGCAAAATCAAGCTCCCATCGCCCCGGCCCGGCCCCAACCCGAAGAACTCGTCATCCCGCGCCGCCAAGGCCAACAGCAGATGAGCCGGGAGGAGCGGATCGCCGCTGCGCGCCAGCAGTTTGCACCCTCGGAAGCGCGCATGCCGGAGCCAGCCCTCGCGGGAGAGCAGCCGCCCCTGCCCGAACAGCCGAGACCCGAACCGGTCTTTGCCGAAGGGATTGTGGAAGTCTCGGGCAAAGGCTTTGGATTCTTGCGCGACCCCAAACGGGGGTACGCCCAGCACCCCTCCGATATTTTTGTCACCCCCGAGGTGTGCCGCCGCTACAATTTGCGGGACGGCATGTGGATTCGCGGTGAAATCCGCCGGGGCAACCGCGGCCCGCAGCTTTACAAGCTGACCGAGATGGAAGGCGAAGACCCGGAGAATTTCAAAAACGCCCCGCTCTTTGACGAGTTGACGACCATCAACCCGAACCGGTTCATCAAGCTCGAAACCGAGCCCGACCGGTTCACCACGCGCGTGATCGACTTGATGGCCCCCATCGGACGCGGCCAGCGCGGCTTGATCGTCGCCCCGCCGCGCACCGGCAAAACCACCTTTTTGCAGCACATCGCCGAGGCCGTGGTGAAAAACCACCCCGAGATGAAGCTCATCATTTTGCTCGTCGATGAGCGGCCCGAGGAAGTCACGGAATTCAAGCGCGCCATTCCCGAGGCGGAATTGATGGCGAGTTCCAACGACCAGGACATCAAGTGCCACACGCGCATCGCCCAACTGGCCATCGAACGCGCCCGGCGGCTCGTGGAACTGGGCAAGCACGTCTTCATCCTGCTCGACTCCATCACCCGCGTCGGTCGCGCCTTCAACAACGCCATGGCCGGGGGCGGGCGCACCATGTCTGGCGGCGTTGATGCCCGCGCGCTCGAAATCCCGCGCAAACTCTTTGCCTCCGCACGGAACACCGAGGAAGCCGGTTCGCTTACGATCGTCGCCACGGCGTTGGTCGAGACCGGCAGCCGCATGGACGAACTGATTTTCCAGGAATTCAAAGGCACCGGCAACATGGAGTTGGTCTTGGATCGCAAGATCAGCGACCTGCGCATCTATCCGGCGGTGGACATCTTCATGTCCGGCACCCGGCGCGAGGAACTCTTGTTGCCCGAGACCGACCTGCACAAAATCAATATCATTCGGCGCGGCCTCTCCGGCCACAAACCGGCGGAAGCCATCGAGCGGTTGTTGTTCTTCTTGAAGAAATTCCCGACCAACGCGCAGATGCTGCGTGAGATTCCGGGGTAGGGTGCGCGGCAAAACTTGCCCGCTCATAGCGCGGCGCATCTCCGAACCCCGTTTTGATGACGGGATGTAGAGGAGGCGTTATGAATCGATTAAGCCGCAAGGCGTTCATGCTGGGAGCGGTCGGGATATTGACTGGGATCGGCATGCCGATGCCCCTTTCCGCGCAGGGTCCGGGACTGACGCTCAAGCCGGGATGCAATTATGCGATCGGCTTCCAAGACGGCGCGTTGCCTGCGCCTGCGTTGCCGCCCGTGGCAGCCAACGTTAACCAGAGGGCCGTTGCGACCTACCGGGTGATCGGGACCGCAGGAGACCAGCAATGGTATAAGGTCCGGATGGTGGCGCGAAATCCGCAAGGCGGTTGGTATACGCCGCCCGGCAGTTCTGATGTCTGGGTCAACCTGAACTACGTGATGTGGGTGCAGGAGGTGCTGCGGTAATACCAGTTACACAATGAACTTGTAGAATGCATAGCGTTCGCGCCCCAGCGGGACGGTTGAACCTAAAATCGGAAATAGGATTGGCCGCAAAAAACGCCTGCGTCTATTCCAGACCAAGTTGCAGACTCCCCCGCCGAGTTCATACTCGATTTTGACGCCACCGAGGACCCCGCAACAAACAGGGCGAGGGCAAGCACGCCAAGGAAGATCAGGACGACGAGAAGGCGCTTGGAGGGTTTTTGCATAACGCGTGTTCGGAGGAATTGATTGTGCGCGAAGGCAGGCTAGAGCAGTTTCGGTTTAATTTGACGCACGCTCTTCGGCGGCCGAGGCATTTCGAGCTTGGGCTGTATGTACCCATACAGCCGCTGCGCTCAAAAAGCCTCGCACCAACCCACGGCGCTCTCAGATCATTGCGTCAAATTAACTCGAAAATGCTCTAAACCTAAAAGGCAGCTTATTTGAGCAGCAAGCATCGATTCGGCGCAAAGCCAAACTCGCTCTCGACGGGGTTGCGGGTTGGCCGTTAGGGTGGGAGACTTTCGCTTCCATGAGTTGCTCCCGATTACACTTCCGTCTTGAGGCCCAGGCCACCGGGTCGCGCGCCCGCGCGGCGACGTTCCGCACGCTGCACAACGAGGTGCAGACGCCGCTCTTTATGCCGGTGGGCACTCAGGCGACGGTGAAGGCGCAGGCGACGCAATCGCTGGAGGACGCCGGGTCGCAAATCCTGCTGGCCAACACATACCACCTATTGTTAAGGCCGGGGCCGGAGGTGTTCCGGCGCTTGGGCGGCATCCACGAGTTTATGAGTTGGAAACGCTCGGTGCTTACGGACTCCGGCGGATTCCAGATTTTCTCGCTGCCGCATGCGCGCTCGATGAGCGAGGAAAGAGCGACGTTCCAAAGCTACCTGGATGGGCGCACGATTCTCTTGAGCCCGGAGTTGAGCATCGAAACGCAGCGGGCCATCGGCAGCGATATTATGATGGCGCTCGACCAGTGCATCCCTTCGACTGCCGGGGACTCCGCGGCGCGTGCCGCCCTCGGCATTACGCACCGCTGGGCGCAACGCAGCCTGGCCGCCCGCGGGGATTCGCCGCAAGCGTTGTTTGGGATTATTCAAGGCGCGCTCTTCAAGGAACTGCGCCGCGAGAGTGCGGAGAGCCTGTGCGGGCTGCCGTTTGACGGGTTTGCCATCGGCGGGCTTGCGGTGGGCGAGAGCCGGAGCGAGCGCGAGGACGTTTGCGAGTTCACGGCGGCGCTCCTTCCCCGCGACAAGCCGCGCTACTTGATGGGCGTGGGGACGCCTCTCGATATTTTGGAAGCAGTCCACCGTGGTGTGGACATGTTCGATTGCATCATTCCCAACCAGGTGGCCCAGCGCGGCGGCGCGTTCACCTCGCGCGGCTATCTGCAACTGCGCCGCAGCGTTTACAAGTTCTCCGGGGAACCGCTTGATCCCGGCTGCCCCTGCCCGACGTGCGCCCGCTATTCCCGCGCTTACCTTCACCATTTGACCAAGACCGGCGAGACGCTCGGCTGGCAATTACTGGGGCAGCACAACATCTATTTTTACCACGCGCTGATGCGCGAGATCCGCCAGAGCATTTTCGCGGACCGATTCATGGAACTCTACCGCAGCAAGCGCGAGGTGTTGCACGCGGAGGACATGGATCACCCGCCGCAGCACCCCGTAAAGACCCGCAAACGCAGGATCGTGAAGCTCGGAGCGTATGAGGTGCACGTTGCGCCGGAGGGCTTCGGGAGCATCCGCCACATCGCTTCCGGGGAGATCATGCACTCGCGCACGCCGCCCATCGAGGAGGCGCGCCGATTGTACATCGAGCAGTCCCAGCTTGCGGAACGCCTGCGCGGGCCGGAGACGGAACCGCTCGTGATTTGGGATGTCGGCCTGGGGGCGGCGGCGAATGCGATGGCGGCGATCCAGTGTTACGAAGAGGAAGCCGTGATGCATCCCGTGCGCCCGTTGCGGCTGGTGAGTTTCGAGAACGACCTCGACTCGCTGAAGCTGGCCCGCGTGAACAACAATTTCTTCCCCTACCTGCGCCATGCCGGGCCGGATGCGATCCTCAAATGCGGCGCATGGCACTCCCCGGTGCATGCCGGGTTGAGCTGGATACTATTGGAGGGAGATTTTCTGGAGAAAATGGCGCAAGCCGCGGATTTACCGGATATTATTTTCTACGACATGTTCTCCAGCAATTCCGACAATAACCACTGGACGCCCGAAGCGTTCCGCCACCTGTTCACCGTTTGCGGGAATCGCGCCGCCGAACTCTTCACCTACACCTGTTCCACGGCGATCCGCGCCGCGCTGCTCGTGGCCGGGTTCCACATCGCCAGGGGCCGCAGCACCGGCTTAAAACAGGAGACGACCATTGCGCTCACTCCCGGCGCATCCGGAGACGGGTGCCGCCACGAAACGCTCGGGTGCGACTGGCTGGAGAAGTGGAAACGCTCGGGCGCGAAGTTTCCCGCCGGGATCGATGCAGACCGACAGCCTGATTTCGAGCGGACGATCCTGAACCACGCGCAGTTTCAGCGCGCTTAGAGCGTTTTCGGTTAAACCGAAACTGCTCTAAACCACGTCCGCCAAAATCCGCTCCAGATTTTTGACCGAGTCGAAGTATTCCACGGCGGTCTCCCTTGCCCGTAATGAGAGGCGGTCCCAGTCTTTCATCACGCGGCGGACAGCCTCGGCGGCTTCCTCCAGCGAGGAGACGATGAGCACGCCGCTCTCCTCCGGCAAATAGCGCGAGGCGGCGGTGTCTTCGGTGATCTCCGGCCTTCCCGAGGCGAGGTAAGCCGCCGCGCGGTCGCTGAACCAGCCGGTGCGCCAGACCGCGTCGGCTTGTTTGACGGGGGTGAACTCGGCAAGCGAACCGGCGATGTAAGCGCGGTATTCCGCCGGGCCGGAAGCCACTTCGTGCGGATGGACCAGCCCCCAGCCGAAGCTGCGAATGCGGTCGCGTTCGGGATCGTCGGGGTTGAGGTTCACCGCCAATTCCATCTCCGCCTCGGGCACCAACGACGGGAGCGTCATATATTGCTGGAAGGCGGCTTGTTTGGAGAGGTCCGGGTATTGGCCGTTGATGTCCATGTATTTGCCCCAATACCACTGCGTCACCGTGGTGAAACGGGGCCGGTCCGGACGCGGCATCGGCTGGAAGAGTTGCGTGTCCACGATGGGATAAAATGTCTTCCGCGGCATGACGGCCTTGGCGGCGGTGCAGTCGGGCGCGTCGAGATTCAGGCCGATGGTGCAGAACGTATCGTGGTAGGATTGCCCCATTTCCAAGCGGGCCATCCAATAGGAGATTTCACCGGGGTCGAGATCGCACAAGACCCTCCGCTCAAAACGCTGGAGCAGCGGCGGTTTGATCGAGTAGCTGAGGTTTAAGAGGATGTTCGGACCGCCGAGGCGCTTCTCCAAATCTTCCAGGGAAAGCCCGTGAGCCTCCATGTTCGAGAGTTCCTGTTCCTCGCCCGAACCACGGTGGTGCAGCAGGCAATAGCGGCCCGCCAGGCCGTGCGCTTCCAGGCGCTCTTGAAAGGCGCGGATGTGCCTTTGATCACTTTCCTCATCGCCGGTGGCGGGCAGGATTTCCAGCCAGATCGCATCGACTCCCATGCGCTGGAGGCCGAGAATCCACTGCAACGGCACCGAGAAGTTGCCCCCTCCCAGGAGGTATTTGGCGGCAAAGCCGCACCCGACAAAAACGGTGGTGCCCTTGAGCTTGGCGGTGATCGACATAAGAGCAGTCATGCTGCCCGACGAGCGGAGGAAAGTCCAGCAGATCGCCGAAAACACACTCGCGACTCTGCGCCTTTTCAGATTTCCAGGAAAAGAGAGTTGAATGGAACGCGATTCAGTATAAACGGCAGGGTGATGTCCATCACCCCCGAGCTTCTCGAACTGCTGCGCTGCCCCCAAACCGGCCAGCGGCTGGTATTTGCTGCGCCTCAGATACTGACCCAACTCGAAGCCCAGCGCCGCGCAGGAACTCTCCGTATCGAGGCGATCCAGCCCCAATGGAATCCCGGCGAGCCGCTGGACGCCGTCTTGATCCGCGAAGACGGCCGCGTGGGCTACCCGGTTCAGGGCGGCATCCCGATCCTCCTGCCCGACCACGGATTCCCGATTTGCATTTCCCTTTGATTCAGGTCAAATTGCCGCGATTTTCTTCCCATGCCAGACCCTGCTATTTCGATCCGCAACCTGACCAAGGTTTACCCGATCCCATTCAAGCGGGAGCGGGTGACTGCCGTTCATGATCTGACCCTTTCGGTGGAGCCGGGCCAAGTCTACGGCTTGCTCGGCCCCAACGGCTCCGGCAAAAGCACAACGATGAAGGTGCTGCTCGGGCTCGTCCCCGCCTCCTCGGGCAGCACGCAAATCTTCGGGCGCGATTCCGCGTTGGTCGCAAGCCACGAGGAAGTCGGATATCTACCCGAAAACCCCTATTTTTACAAATACCTCACCGGCGAGGAGACGCTCCGGTTTTACGGCAAACTTTGCGGCTTAAGCGGATCGGCTTTGCGCGACCGAGCACGCGATTTGTTGAAACTCGTCGGGCTGGAAAACGCGGCGGACCGGCGGCTGGGCGGCTATTCCAAGGGGATGCTCCAGCGGATCGGACTGGCGCAGGCGCTGGTGCAGGAGCCGCGTTTGCTGGTGCTCGACGAACCGACGGCGGGGGTGGACCCAGCGGGTTCGCGCGAGATTCGCGATCTTATTTTGGAGTTCAAGAGCCGGGGCATGACCATCCTGCTCTGCTCCCATCTGCTCGGGCAAGTGCAGGAGATTTGTGACCGCGTCGGCATTCTCCACAACGGGCGGCTCGTCCGCGAAGGCGCGCTGGAGTCCCTCATTGCCATCGAAAACCAGACGCAGCTTATTTTTGAAAACGCTTCGCCCGATCTGCTCGCCCGTTTTGAAGCCGAGGCGGCGGCCTGCGGAGCGCGGCTGGTGGAGAAAACCAAACCGCATACCACGCTGGAACGGTTTTTCCTGGAGGTGACGAAATGAACACGCAAACCCTGCAACCCCGGCACCAAGTCTTTTCCCCGGCCCGTGTCAGCGCCATCGCCAGCAACACGCTTCTGGAGCTGATCCGCCAAAAGGTCTTCTATTTCCTGCTCATCTTTGCCCTGGTGCTCATCGGCGCTTCCTTCTTCATGGGCTTTTTGCGGCCCGAATTGCAATTCCAGGTGATGAAGGATGTCTCGCTGGGGGCGATGTCGGTTTTCACCTGGCTGCTTGCGGTGCTCGCCACGGCGATGCTCCTGCCAAAGGACATCGAGGAACGGACGCTCTACACCATCCTGGCGAAACCGGTGCCCCGCTTCGAGTATCTGCTGGGCAAACTCCTGGGTGTGTTGCTGTTGCTGGCCATTTCCACGGTGGTGATGAGCGGGATGTTCGCGGCGACGCTCTATCTTAAAGAACAAATCACCATCGCGGGGGCCATCCAGGAATCGAAGTTGACCGACCCCGCGCAAATCGCCGAGGTCGTGCGCAATATCAAGGCCTCCACCTTTTCGTGGTCGCTCGTGCCGGGCGTGATCGCCATTTATCTGAAAGCGGCGATCTTTGCCGCGCTCACGCTGCTCATCTCCACGTTCGCCTCGTCCTGGATTTTCACCATCGTCGTCTCCGTGGCGGTCTACCTCATCGGCCATCTCGTGCCGGTCGCCCGGGAATACGCGGAGAGCGGCGGCGGCGCCTGGTTTGCCAGGGATTTGTGCGGCCTGATCGCCCGGCTGTTCCCGGACCTGCAACTTTTCAATCTGGTGGATGACATCGTGGCCGGCAACGCCATCGCCACGGGGATCTTCCTCCAAACGGTCGGCCTGGGCTGCCTCTACGTCGCCGTCTATACGTGGCTGGCCTATCTCATGTTCGCCAAAAAGGAGTTGTAGCCGCCTGTGAAACGGATTGTCATCGTCCTAGTCGCCCTGCTTGTTTTCGGAGCCGCGAAGTTCCCGCTCGAAAAGTCGATTCACGACGCCCATCGCGCCGCGTATTTTCACGGAGCCACCCTGAATCTGACCTTGCGCGAACAGATCGGGCAGGGAGCCTTCCTGGCGGCGTTGAGCGGCTTTCGCGGAGTGATCGCCGACATTCTCTCTCTCCAGGCCAACGAGGCATGGGAAAACACGCAATGGAGCCGGGTGCTCTTCTTGTACAACCAGATCACCACGCTCCAGCCGCGCCTCACTTTGAGCTGGGAAATGGGCGCTTGGTATATGGCGTTTGACGCCGCACAGGCTGCCTTGGACGACCCCAAACAACCCCGCCAGGCATTGCGCGAAAAAGCCCGGCGCGAATTCATCCAGCAAGGGCGGGAGTTGCTCGAACAAGGCATCCGCAATAACCCGGACCGGTATGTGCTCTACAACCGGCTCGGCTTTGTGTTGATGCACAAAACCAACGACCACCTCGGCGCTTCCCAAGCCTACGCCAAAGCCGCGGAGTTCCCGGACTGCATGGGCTACGAAAAGCGGTTCGCCGCCTACGAACTCTCCCTGGTCCCAGGGAAGGAAGCCGAGGCCTATGCGCTTTTGCTCCAGCTTTACCGGAAGGAGGAACGGGCGCCCGCACCCAAATTGCTTTCCCGGATCAAAGCGATGGAGGAAAAACTGAACATCCCACCGGAGCAAAGAGTTTGCAAACCTCCCGGAAGGCCGCAATAATACAAACCCTCAGACTGCGGCCCTCCTCCCATGCGTTTTGCAATATTTGGTGACATCCATGCGAATTTAGAAGCGTTGCAAGCCGTTTTGGCTGATGCGCGGGATTGCGGCTGCACCCACCATGTCTGCATCGGCGACGTAGTCGGCTACAATGCCAATCCGCACGAATGCGTGGAACTCCTCCGCGAACTCGGCTGCCCCGTGGTCCAGGGAAACCATGACGAACAGGCGTGCCTGGCGGATTCGCACGAAATCTTCAACCCCCTGGCCGATACCGCCATCCGGTGGACGCGCGAACATCTCACCGACGAAGACAAAAACTGGCTCTCGAAGCTGCGGCTCATTCGCCAGGTGAGGGACTTTACAATCGTCCACGCCACCCTCGATACGCCGCACCAGTGGGGGTATGTTTTCAATCAACTCGACGCCGCCGCGAGCTTCAACTACCAATACACCAACGTCTGCTTCTACGGGCACACCCACGCACCGCGCGCCTATGTGCGGGACGAAATCGTGCACTCCGTTCCCCTCGTCGACGTGTTGCAAATCGAGCACGGGAAAAAGTATTTCATCAACGTAGGCAGCGTCGGCCAGCCTCGCGACGGCGACTGGCACGCCTCCTACTGCATCTACCACGCGGATAAAAACTTCGTGGAACTGCGGCGGCTCGAATACGACATCAACACGGCACAGGACAAAGTGATCGACGCCGGGCTGCCTCAACGCCTCGCCGACCGGCTGGCGTTGGGAAATTAGGGAAATTGCTAATTGCTAAAGTGAAATTGCTAATTGAAGAGAGGCGCTGCCGCGCCAGAACGATGGAGTGGATTTCCCCCTTGCGAGCGTAGCGAGCCTGACTTTCCAATTAGCAATTGTACTTTAGCAATTAGCAATTTTCCCCCATGCCTCCCCGCTCCGTTCTCGTCGTCAAACCCAGTTCCCTGGGCGACGTCGTCCACACCCTCCCTGCGGTAGCGTTGCTCAAACGTGCGTGGCCAGAGGCCTGCCTCCGCTGGATCGTCAACCCGGAATGGGCGCCGTTGCTTGACGGCAACCCGGACGTGGATGAGATCGTGCTCTTCCCGCGACGCGAACTCAGCGGCTTCTTGTGGAAGCAACTCCGCTGGCTGCGCGCCACGGGAAAAGCCTGCCGGTCCGACCTCGTGCTTGATTTTCAAGGGCTCCTGCGTAGCGCGATCATTGGCCGCTTTTGCCGGGGAAAAAATTTGGTCGGCCTCTCCGATGCCCGCGAAGGTGCCCGCTTCTTCTACGACCAGACCGTTCAAGTAGGGCAGGAACACGCGGTGGACCGGTATTTGAAACTGGTCGCCGCTCTCGGCATCGACACCGCCGGGCCGCTCACTTGGAATCTTCCCGAGGGGAGCCGCCCCGCCGGGTTCGCGCTGGAGGAGCCGTTCGTCCTGCTGCATCCCTTCTCCCGGGGCGCAGGCAAATCGCTTTCTGCCGAAGAAACCCTGGATTTTGCGGCGGCGCTTCCCTGCCCGGTCGTCCTCGCCGGACGCGCCAACGTCGACCTCCCCAAGCCGGGCGGCAACATCGTCAATTTGCTCAACCAGACCACCCTTGCCGAGCTGATCTGGCTCCTTCGCCGGGCGCGCTTTGTCGTGAGTGTGGACAGCGGACCCATGCACATCGCCGCCGCGCTGACGCCCCATCTCCTCTCGCTTCACACCTGGAGCGATCCCGCCCTGGTCGGCCCCTACCGCCCCGAAGCGTGGGTCTGGAAAGACCGGACGCTGTTTCAAGTCCGCGAACTGCGCACTCCGCCGCCGCCCGCCGCCAAGCCGAACACCGCGCCGGACCTCGCCGCCGTCGCGGCGCACGTCGCCGGATGGGTTGTCAGCGAAAGAGACCCAGAATAGGCAACCAGTTCGCAAAAAGAATAGGACAGCCAACGGAGGTTTCCGGAGCGCCGAAGGCGCGGTTCCATAGCAGCCTTGGGCAACGCCCAAGGTCTCCCAGTCAAGAGGAGAACAGGGCTGAAAGCCCGCGCTATAACCGTGGATGTGCTATGGTGCGGGATCTTTCAACCTTCCAAATTTTTTGCGCCTTTGCGTGAGATCAATTCCTAGTGTCCTGTCAGGTTAATAGTTTGCATAATTGGGCGGTCTTTTCGAGAATCTGATCAGCAGTTGCAGTCCAAACAAAAGGCTTCAGCTCGGTATTGTGGGCATCAAGATATGCTTTAATGGCTAAGCCTAAAACCGGGAATAGGATGGGCCGCAAAAAGGCGCAAAAAACGCAAAATAAAAGACATGCGCCTATTGGGCGGAGGGGTACAGACTCACCCATAGGGTAAACCTCCGTTC
>Ga0316219_1002254_pt1 | contig 18155 bp, 18 predicted proteins | sample TBH18003PmetaG_FD_203635 | JGI IMG/M metagenome (GOLD analysis project Ga0316219, IMG submission 203635) | Freshwater microbial communities from Trout Bog Lake, Wisconsin, USA - TBH18003P | ecosystem: Environmental > Aquatic > Freshwater > Lake > Hypolimnion/Profundal zone | place: USA... | reverse complement strand
TGCCTATGCGAAAAAAAACCCAAAAACTAATAAAAACTAAAAGTGCGTTTAAAAACAAATTTTTTTTCTATAGAATTATTATATAGAAGAAAAAGTTTATTTTCTAAAAATGCCAATTAAAAAAATCAAACTTTCTGAAGCAACTGGTATGGTTTTAAACAACATACTTGGTACATTAATAACAGAAACTGAACAACTACTTGAAAAAAACGTTAAAATAGAACATCAAAACAAAATGTTCTATCCATTGTGTCAGTTAAATTATATCAGAAGTCTGGCAAAAGAACATGTATTTAACGATAACAGAACAGATAGTTTATTTTTCCTAAATAAAATCAAAAAAACAAACAAACATTTTAAAAGAGATTGTAAAAAAGAATATGAACCCGGAGATCTTAAATTCATGGAACAGAACCCAACAAACCTTCCCGAACACGATTAATAAAATAATTTAAATTAATTAATTAAATTAATTTAAATCACAACACAATATTTTGATTTTGTACCATTATCACCATCAAAATATATGATTTTATCGTTCCTTTAAATAAACGTTCGTTTAGTTCTCGCATTTTATATATCGCGTACACTATTTTTTTATTATAATATTTCATACAGTAAATAAAGTCATCTATTTTATCAATTCTTTTATATTCATCTTTACAACACCGAACTCCGAAATGATCGCGTAAATATTTACGAATCGTAAAAGGAACTATGCATAGACATGTTTTTTTGATATCATTTATATATAATATTCGAGCCATAGCGACGATTTTATTTATTAAAAAACCGTCGAGCATTTCAAAATAAGACTTCATATATATTAATGTTTGACTTCTTTTTCAAAAGTATTTATTTTTTTATGATATGCATGATTAGCATTTTTGATATCTTTTTTTTGTTTATTTATTTTTTCATATAAATTATTCTCATATGCAATACGTTCCACGTAATGCATATCAATGACCCTGTTTAGGATATCCCTATAATAAATTGTCATATTTTCATACATTCTATTTATCCCATCTCTTGTTTCTTTATTATCTATTGTGGACAATAATTTGTTCAGTTTATCATTTGGGCTTTCCATATATATTTACACAACATATTAATTATACATAATACGTGGCGTTAAAACCGGCCCCCATGCTCTCTTGTCCCGCAAAATTATGCGAATTTGATGTGTAATAAATTGATCCAACGCCACTTGTTGTTATATTCAATTCTCCGACAGCATATACCCCATTTGACATTGTTTTGATTAAAATATTTGTAGTTGTTGTAGTACTATAAAAACCAGTTGGGAACGGGTCAACAAATTGAATAATAGCATCAACACCATTATTTTGCGATGAATACCAAGGCATAACAACACAGCAGTGGTCCCCTATTTTATTAAAGGTCACTGTAACTGCATCATTCATTGGTAATAATAATGTGCCCGACATAACCGTACTTGCTCCAACAAATGCATTTTTTGATATATATAAATTCCCACCAATGCCAACACCACCAGTTACAATTAAAGCCCCAGTTGTAGTGCTTGTGCTATTATTAGTGGAAAGGATCATTGCATTCTTACTGATATAGGCGCCGCCCATCGTATATAAGCTCCCCATACCATTGCTTTGCGCTTCATTCAAATTTGTAGCGATTATTTTATATGAACTCATAACCGGATTTGGTGCATAGCTTACATTTGCAAAAGATGCAGTATGCAACAGCACTTTAAACAACTGCAAATTGCGAATACTGAAACCATAATTTGCGTTGCTTGCAAATGTTAATGTTGTTGTAAAAACTCGTGTTAATGCCGGCAATGTTTGAACTGTATTTGCTATCAATGCACCATTTTTAAACATATAATAATTTCCGTTAGTGCAATCATAATCAAATTCGATCGCATACTCAGTACCAGCATTCCACCCGAGATAATCAAATGTTAATGATGAGGGATTGTTTACACTGTCTCTGATATTCAGACCGTTCCTATTATCACCGTTCTGATAATATGTTAATTCATTTGCACTTCCAATTGTTCCAAAAGTAAATATTTTCTGTATTTGACTACCATTGTAATTCGGGGTAAATAGGAAACGAATACTACCCAAATTTGGATGGTCAGTGTTTGCATCCATATTGTAAATAATTGACGAGGACACCCCAAGCGTGCATAATCCACCTGCAATAGTCACTGTGCCACTTGTTGTTGCTACATTTGGTAGAGTGCATAGTGTATAATTCGCGGGGGTAAATACAGCCAATTCGGCGCTAAACTCAATATTTTCAGGTTGTTGACAGTAGATAGCCCCGGAGTACATATTGCACCCACAACCAATACCACCCCCAACAACCAAAGATCCGGTTGTGATACTTGATGACCCAGAAATTCCACTTATATTTACATTTTTAACAATACCCACACCACCAGTAACAAGTAATGATCCAGTTGTTGCACCACTTGAGTTGATCGTCCCAGTGACATTAACGACATCAGTATTGGCAAAAGTAAAATTATTACCAGAAGTATCGACCGTTAAAGCACCAGCACTATTTACATTAAAGGTACTGTAATATGTGCCATCTCGCCCAAGTGTCAGTTGATTTGTTGCAGTGCTTAAAATTGTTGTTTGACCAGCGCGCAGTTGTTTGGCAACAGCAACCCCGCCCGCAACAACAAGAGATCCGGTTAATGTACTTGTGCTATCATATGTATAATTCAAAAATGTCGGGGCGGCATCAGTTATATGACCATATAGCGTGATTGTATTACCTAATATTGTGTTTGATAACCCCAAAAGATTATCATGAAAATTAATTTGCGGGACCACACTTGTTATATTCTTGCTTGTAGTGATAGTTTGCACTCCTTCAATGCGACACTTCCCCAAATTCGAATAGCCATTTGATGCCCTAAATGAAATTTGATATATAGCAACAAACTCCACCGGACCCAATGACGAGATAACTTGAGACCCGAAAACTTCTGCCTGACATGCCGATAAGCTCGAATAGGTATTTTGACCCGGTTTTATAAATATTTGTGTTGCAGTAGTTAGTGATGGTACGGCAATAACATAATAATTGCAATAGTTGCCATTTGTCAAAGGGGTCATAGTCCAAGAACCGCCTGTGTACTGATTATAATTTATAAATCCAGTTGTCACATAGTAAAAAGGCACTGTAAATGTCGAATATGTCCACACAGCGCCTGCACCTGTCAAACGAGACACATTATAAGAACCGGCACTTAATGCGCTTATATTTGTCAAAAGTGTCTCATCACTTACAATACCTGATGTGAGTGTTATTTGGTTATCACTATCAACCGGAGAAGGTGGGGACAAGTTATACCCGCCAAGTGTGCACCCACTATACAAAAACATACCAATCATCTGGTGGAGTTCTGAATGGGTCGCTACGTCCATGCTTGAAGCATGGCGCTCTTCGTTTGCCCAAGCATGTGTAGCATCTAAAAACGTAACAACCGAACAAGTAGCAGTTGTAAAATATGATGGTCTACTGGTTGACATTGCGAATGCCCCGTTGCCTGGTCCTGAAAAGTAGAAATAGTAATTCCCCGCAGTATTTGCATGTGTCAACGTTTGCGGCGTGATATACACATAACGTACACCTGATATCCAAACCGTAAAACTTGTTGTTGTTGGTGTAATTGTAAAAATACGTGTTGACGGATCATATGTTATTGTACTGTCTGTCTGATTTTCGAACCCATTAGGTGCAGACATTGGGATATTTTGGGTCATGATAGCATTACGTACATAGGCAGTCGTTGCTAGAGATGTTGTATTATCAATATAATTTTGAGTTGTCGAAGTGCCTGTTATTGCACCATTCATATTTCCATATAAAGTGCCGTTTAATCTCACATCACCGGCAATGCCAACACCACCAGCAACAGTTAATGCGCCGTCTGTATAAGTAACAGAATTAAGACTTGAAGTGATTGTTGATGAATATAAGCGACCAACCCCAAGAGTTGAAATATCACCATATACATTTACATTATGTCCAACTCCTAAACCACCTGTCAAGACCAAACACCCTGATGTATAATTAGTCGATGGGATCATATTTGTTATTTTTTCGCTTGGACAATTTATTGTTCCTCCAAAAAATGCCGATTTTGCCACTCCCAATCCGCCTGATATTATCATGCTTCCCGAATCTGTACTTGTGCTTTCTGTTGTTGGGGTTATTATTTTTCCATTAATATTTCCACCAACAAATAAATCACCAATTATCCCACAACCTCCTGTAACTCTTAAAGCTCCCGTGATCGAATCTGTCGCGACTAATGGCGACAAAAAAGACCCATAACCTCCAACATTTAATCTATTCACTATTCCTTGCCCACCCATTATAACCGATGCCCCAGATGTCACGGATGTTGATTCATCTGTCGCAACAACTACTTCTTTTTGTTCATATATTATGTTTTTTGTTGTTATTGTTCCCAATACATTGAGATCACCAGATATACCAACCCCACCAGTGCATATTAATGTTCCTGTTGTGGCATTTGTACTCACTGTTGATGCAGTTAATATTAACTGTCCATCTATTCCGAAATCACCATCAACGTTTATGCCTCCGTTTATATCAAGGGCACCGCCCAAACTCAGATTTTTTGCAATTGCACAACCACCATTGCATATTAATGAACCCGTTAAAGTATCGGTTGATTCATCTTTCCCATCAATCCAAATATTACCAAATATTGTTTTTAGAGAGTTATAATATTCTAATTGTGCGATAGCCATATCAACGTATTATATATTAACATAACACATTTAATTTAAAAATTTACATTGCATAAGTAATTGAACATTTATAAACCCCAGCATTTCCAGACGCCGAAAAATTAGATGAAGCCCCAGAATAAAAAACTATTGCGCCATCCGATTGAATTTTAACAGTACCAATGGTCACAGCACTATTACTCATAATGTAACATCCAGCGTAAACATCAACTGAAGGTCTAAAACGTACGGGAACTGATGCAGCAGCCATGAATAAAGTATACGCACCCGCAGAAGAACCAGAAAGGGCAGTAAAATTCATCACTACCAAACCATTAATTCTTGCAAATGTTCCCGTTAAATTAAGAGACACAAGAGCACCACCCACAGCATAAGAAAAGGGCGCTTCTTCATAATAATTAAGACTCGAAGGAGTCCCACCTGATGTTGGAAGGTATACATTACCTTCAGTTGTCAAATCTTGACAATGGATTTTATAACCATTGTTGCCAGTGAATAATTCGCGATCCGCCATACTTCAATATATAATAAGTAAATATTATTTTATAGAACATATATATATACGAAATGTCAATTGTTACAGTCTGCCCGAACATCGATTTAAATTTACAACATAAGGACGTTAAATTATTGAGTCCCAACGCCGTGACTATAAGGCAATGGATCTCAACGTCCTATAGCAACAATCAGGCGTCGTTTTCTATGCCTCCGCCGAGTACGTCAGTATTTATTGATCGTTGCTTCATGAAAGCAACCCCAGTGACAATTGCATATGCCGGAAGCACTACCGGATCTAATATGCTGCAGTTGGGTTACGATGCCCTCAGGGCGTATCCTATCGCTTCAATCACCAATAGTGACCAATTGACTCTTAATAATTCAACATTCACAATGCAAACTAGCGAACTTGTCCCGTATATGGCGCGTTATTGGAAAGCGGAACATTATAGTTCTTTCCCGTCATATCTCGATACCTACCAGGTATACGCCGATGGGGTTGCAGCAATTAATAACCCATTGGGCGCATACTTTAACGCCATTGATCACCACCAGCCCCGCGGAGGTTATCCAATGATCGTTGTTAATGCATCAACAAGCGCAAGCATTACAGCAACTATTTATGAACCAATATGGCTGCCATGCCTACACCGCAACTTCGAAAACGGGCTCGGATTCACTAATATTCGCACTTGCGATTTAGTGACAAATTATAACGCAAATCTTGCACGTATCGTTTCTCATGCCCTTTCACTTGCGACCATTTCAAGCATAACAGTGACAATGGGACAACCTATTGTGTATATGAAGTATAGCACCCCAAGTATGGGATATGTTCCGCCACCAGTCATGACATACGGAAGCGAAGATATTAACCGTTTCATTACTCCTTATGGCGCAACTTTAACAGCCAATTCGTCTGCTACTATCACTTCCACGAATATTCAATTGGGAGGGGTCCCCCGATGGGTACTCATTTTTTGCCGTGAGTCAAATGCAAATCTCACATATGCAAGTACTGACACTGCATGCAATATTTCTAATGTTTCAATTAATTTCGATAATCAGAGTGGGATTTTAAGTAGCAGTTCGGAAATGAATCTATATTTAATGAGTGCAAAAAATTGCCTACAAGACACATGGGAACAATATCACGGGGTTACCTCAAATCTTGCCACTCAAGTGGGAACAACCGGTTCATTCCTTAAATTATTCTTTGGGAAAGACATCCCATTGACACCCGGATCATATCCTGGGAAGATTGGGGCTTATAATCTTTCGATGAATGTGACGGTTAAGAATATTAACCAGAGCGCATCAATTACCGCACCTAATCTTTATATTATCACTTCTGTTCCGCAAAAACTACTTATTCACAATGGTGGACAAGTTGAAACGATACTGGGTATTGAAGAGAGGGGAGATGGCGAGTATGTGCAGTATGACAATGTTGTGAAATATTACGGCGGGTCTTTCCATTCTTTCGCCGCAAAAGTTGGTAAATTCTTTCGCCCAGTTGTTGATTGGCTCAAGAAGACCCATTTGATTAGCACAGTTGCATCATTCATTCCGCATCCACTTGCGCAAACAATCAGCGGGGTTGCGAGTCGTGCCGGGTTTGGGGATGGGGACGGAGACGGAGACGGAGGTATGACAGTTGGCGGACGTGTTGCGAGTCGCGCCGAACTCATGAAGAGAATTAAGAAGTACGGGTAAACCAAAAGAAAAAATAATTTTATAATTAATGATGTTTTTATTAAAATATCATTAAATAATTACGCAAATTTATTTTGCTTTTTTAATGTAAACATTAATTTAATAGTTGCATTGCCTCCAGATGGCACTTGCATAGGTGTGAAGATTTGCACCCCATTTCCAATGGCATCTGTTCCGGTTGATGTTGTATAACAATCCATTTTTATGGAATAAATAGCACTGTTAGAAATCATAGATACTTGTCTATATGGAACAATTGCATTATAGACAATATTATTATAATAAGTTGTTATATCTTTATCACTTGGCACATAATCTTGAATAATTGGCATTGTGGTTGAACTTCCAGAATATTCATTTGCAATAGGCAAATTAGTTGTTAAAACAATGCCATTTAAACCGGATGAGTAATTATCGAAACTCGGGGCTTGTTGGGTCATCTTTAAATAATTAGTATTAACTGTGTTGGTTTCATAATCAATAAATAATAGTGTGTATAATTGGGGGATTTTTTGCGAATCAGGTAAAGAACCATAAATAGGAAGGCCATATAACCAAGTCATTAACGCATTATCAACAGATATTGTTATAGGCAAAGAAATAGTTGATTCAAAATTGGCAGCCAATCCAGTTATTGATATTAATTTAGTCACGGGATCATATTCAAAAAATGGCATATCTGTTGTTGGTAAATGAACTATTCCATTTAATGCAGTATATAATAAATCTATTTGATTATTTAACATCTCCATCATTTGGAAAATGTCATAAATATGAGTATCCCCGGGAATTGAGGTGCGCGGAACATAAACCACCTGTTGAGTAACAGAGTGGGTATTATATGACATTGTCATATTATATGAAGTACCTGGCACATATTCCATTATTGGTGTTTCATAATTTGGTAATTTAAAGCGTACGACCGAGACGTCCCATTCTTGTGGATTCTGAATAAATGGGACCGTTAATTGTTGGTCAAACTTTAACGGTATACTCGTATTTGAACCGTTGTTCAACACTAAGTTGTAATATAGAGGCATTATATTATAACCAAAGATTAAAATGAATTATATATTTTAACTATCAAACTATCCCGATCCTTTACACCATTAAAGCATTTTTTAAAATCATCACAATGTATCTCGCTGCATATCATACGTACACCACACCAATGCCCGCAAGTTGATGTGTGATGAGATTGTAATTTATATTGATTATATATAACTGATTTATTTGTTTCGGACAATAATTTATCCAAATATGAAAAATCATGATGCATTGACTGAACATATGCTGGATCTGCCATTTTCAATTCTTTATCCGGAAACATTCCCAAAGGGTCAAAAAAATTGATACCTTCAGAATTTTCAAAAACACAACAAAAATGCCCAACCCGTGCCAATTCATATAATATCAATGTTCTGGGCAATAATTCATTTATATTTTTCACATTATGCATATTCTCATAAAGAATAAATCGACATCCAACCTTGCGGGTTATATCATCATCATTTAACGGAGTGTGTATACTCATATATATTTAAGTAAGATATATATGAATTTACAGGGTATGTTCGGGAAACATTAAATTATATGTCTTTTTTATCTCTTGTAATTTATTAAATAATTCTTTCAGTTCATCATATTGGGGTTTCATGTTTGCTTCAAAATGATGCCATTTGCGACGTCCGGAATGGTATTTTAAAAATGTCTCAGATGGTTGATCATCTTGACAATCTATTTTTTTTTGCATCATGTTATTGAAATAATATTTATCTCCTCCCAAATATTCGGTTTGTTTTATTTCTGCATCTCTAATTTCATTTTTAAGTTTCATATATTGCGCGGTAAGAGAATTAATGCCATATACCACTGTTTCTAATTCATTAAATGAATAAATTTTTGGGGTCTCCATTATATGTTATAACGAGATATTTATTTTAAACAGTTTAATTTAATTCTTATATATTTTAATAAATTTCTTTATTCATCATGAAGACCCCGCCTTCATACATTACGTATTGCGGATGCATACGCGATAAAATCATCCATCTGGTGGGCATTGATAGTAATTTATCGATGTACGCGGAAAACATACCCATGTGCTCTTTCAATAAATTATGGGTCTGATATCTCTCACATGCTTTCGGGAAAATAACATAAGAAGTAACGGTTGATAAAATAGGCTTGGTTTTCTTCCCCATGCGACATTCTTGATTGCAAAACATCACTGCAGTTCTATGATGCCTTCCATTCTTGCATAAGTCATCTAATAGAGCATATGCCTTCGCGGTTGCTTTCGGGAATTCGGAACTTTCGATATCATCAAAAATAACTAAAGAATTAGTGAAATCTTCCAATTTAAATGGGTCTTTTATTATATCATCTGTGATCGGAATGTGAATATAATTAGACATATCATTTTTCAACGTTTCATCTTGTTCGTGTCTTGTAAATAAGAAAACCCGGAAATTATCGTACATGGCGTGATACATTTTAACTTGTTCATTTATCCAATATGTTTTTCCACACTTTGGGGGACCCGTTATAAGTATTATTTCATGTTCTTCAATGGGTAGCGGAATTTTTATAAGTTGTTCTTCTGGTTTTAATGTTATGCTTGGTTTGGTATCCATTGTGATGCTTGATTTTTTAGGGCATACACCCTCGTGACTCAGATGATATATGAGTGTTCCTTTCGATGCCATCACTTTTTTACAATATGGACATTTATAGTTGGTAGAATGGATATTTGACTTTGGTATTTCTTGGAATACATCACTATCGGGTAATAAGTAAATCACACGTTGCGATTCCCTTATTTTTGCTATAGCGATCGCATTTCTTGAATCTTTAAAAGTTAAAGACATATATATTATGTATCGATAATATATAATGGATTCACCTTTTGTTAAACTGTTAAAAACAAAAGAATATTACACAAAAGATATCGACAAGCAAATTAAAATTTACACACTCGATAAAAATGATGAAGCTGGAGCTTTCGTTATCGGATCACTGTCTTATAAGTCAGGCAATGCGTCAGACGTTGACTTATTCGAAAATATATTTCGCGATCATATTGATGAGGTTGTCGGATTATTTACACGAAACATTAAACGAATAGTTGCAAAATTACAAAAAAGCAAACATCAGTATTTTTTGGAAGTTAAACTGGGTGTGGACCATTTGTACAGTAAAATAAATATTGGAACTTGTGATCATGATGTGTTCACGGTTGCTGATGGATTATTCGAAACACTCGCAAATATCTATCACAAAAAAGGATTCATACTTTCAGATGATTATGAAATAATTAACAGAATGAGACTGCACGAACCCAAAAACCAATTCTGTTTTGAAACTATCAAAAAAGTCATAAGAAAATATGCTGTTTTAAGATGGACCGCAAAAGAAATCGAACAAGGTTATAAATGGTTATTTAATGAAAATGATGTAAAATATAAATATACAATTGAAGAAGCAATAAAAGATAAAGGACAAGTAAATATAGAGGGAATATTTATAAATGGTGATAATAAATATGTTGATTGTTCTAATTTTTTTGTTTTAGTATATAAAGACGAACAAGGACATGAGAAAGTTTTGAACCTTCCGGATGCAGCACTTTACGACGCAGTAAATTATCGAAAGGAAAATTTAAAAACTTCAATGTATACACTTATTTATTCTTCAATAGATCCGAATTGGTTTAAAGCACTAAAAAGAATGTTAAGTTATGGGAAATCATTTGAAGATATAGAATTAATTAAAAAAGTTTATCCAATAATTAACTCCCAAATGGGGGTTGCGTATAATCTCATGTCTCAATTAAAAACATGTTCAAAAATATTAAAAGAACATAATAAAAAATACATGTACAAAAATACATTATATCATACACTTGATGCAATCAGATTTAAATTACAAGAACTAATATTTGTCAGTTATGATTTTTCTGACGTGATTGATTTAATTAATATTGCAGTATCAAATGTTGAAAAAATAAAAGAAAGTGAATTAGTTGAAATGATTAATATTATAGCCAAAAGTTTGTTAAAATATTTAAATCAACAAACTAAGATCGAAATGTCTAAAATAGGATTATACCCATTACCTTATAATTTAATGCCGGAAGTAAAACCATATTAATTTTATAGTATGAAATAAATTTTTATTTTATTTCTTTATTGATTTCTTCGCTACCTTCTTTGGCTTCGCTGCCTTCTTTGGCTTCGCTGCCTTCTTTGGCTTCGCTGCCTTCTTTGGCTTCGCTGCCTTCTTTGGCTTCGCTGCCTTCTTTGGCTTCGCGTATTTTATCGCCATTTTCTTAACAAATTCACCATATGTTTCATCTTGAGTACGTTCTGAATAATGATCCTTTAAAAATTTATTCCAATTATTCGGCGCCCTTTTAACTCTCGCACGTTTGGCAATAGCTGCGGGGGTCATCAATGGATAACTGCGCGGAGAACCTGGGTATCTTTCTTTTTTGGGTGCTCGCTTACGTTTCGCAATAACACTTGACATTGTTGTCCCAATTGGATATCCCGCTGGTGTATCTTTTTTTTCTTCTTCGTCCCACATTTCTAATGCTTGTTTATTTGTATACCCTCTTTTCATCAATTGCATTATATAACTGAGAGCGGCTTCAGAGAAGGTGTTATATTTCGCAGTTCTATATTTCCCCCCATCTCCGGATCCTTTGTGTTTTATTTTTGGATATTTGCGAAGTGTAATTTTTTTTTTATTTTTTTCTTCTAATGCCCACAATTTATTGGCTTCTGACGGATCATAACCCTTTTCTCGTAAGTTTTCCAAAAAAATAATTTGCGCTTGCATTTTTTTGGTTTTCATCAAATTTTTCGCTTTTGAAGGGGTATAGCCTCTATCAATAAAATGTTGAACGTACATTTGCACTCTTGCTTTCGGTATTTTGTATGTTTTAGTTCTATACTTGCCACCAACAACCATCCCGCCTTCCCCGTATCCATCCCCATAACCTGAGTCATCGTATCCCGCGTAAGCCATTTTTTAATATATACTATACTAAGAAATAATTATTAAGAAAAGCGTTAAAATTTTGACATCATTTTCTTCAGTTTTTTCGCATACTCATCCATTTTTTTATTCTGTCTCTCGCGGTACGCCATAAGGAGTAATGCTTCAGTGACGTTTGCCGCGACCATATCATATTTAGTCGTTACAAATGCTTGATTAGGAGCGGTAGTTTTAAATTCGTCGTGCACACGCTTGGCGAGACTGTATAAGTGATTAAGTTTGTTGTTGTCACTTTTCTTCTCAATCGGCTTCCACTTATCGGATGTCGGAAGCGATAGACTTGTTTTAACGGCGGTCATATAATATAATGTGATACTATAATATATGAAACGGATTAAGTTCGGACACAAGAACACAAGCACACAACCTGTTATACCTGACAAATTAGTCGAGGAATTAACCGGCATAATTGCCCAACACGCGCAAGAAACCCCCGCAAGTGTTGATATTATTGTCAATCCTGTTGTATCTGAAGTACCAACGGAACCAACACCTGAAGATTTAAATAATAGGGTAAATGATATTGTTGATTCCATGGAAACACAGCCAATTGAACCCATTGATCCAAAAAATACTTTGGATAATGCAGACATTAATGAATTATTCGGGTTTGACGTTGATCTATCAGAGTTCAAACAAAAAATTCTTGAGACAATAGACAGTAAAATATCAAGTGCAATGTTGGCAGCACCCACCGGCAATAATTCGGAGTGCAACACAATAAAAAATCTCGTTATCAAAGAAAGAGAAACCGCACGGTTTGTCATCTCAACTGAAAATCAATGCGCCATTATGGGGTTCACTTATGATTTAATAACCCCGACTAATCTAATTTGCACTTCCCATATTGAGAAGATAACGGGAAACAATGTTTCAATTATCATTAACAATCTAAATAATAAGGTTGTTACTTTCGGTATTCAATATATCGCTTTCTTTTAAATTGTTACATTATTATATATGTTACAATCAGTTCACTTCAAGAAATCACTGTTCACGCTCGCCGGAACTAAAAAATGGGTTATATCTCATGATTTACACCCAATAAAGACAGTGCATATTACTGATACATTTTACGAATACCGCATTAATCCGCCCAAAAAAGGGATTTATTACAGCAAGTATATTGCGCCGGGTATCTTATTTGTGTTTATTGAGTAAAAAAAGGATGGGTATGTCTAATGTTCCAGATAATCCAAATGTTCCGGAAAAACGGCAACTCGCGGAAGTTTTTCCTGTAGGAAAAAAAGAGAGTATTATTAGTAATATTTTACCCGTTTAAAATAATTCTTGCGAGTTGGGGATTATCTGGAACATTGGGGATACCATCACTTATTATCTGGAACAAATCCGGAACACGTAAAAATTATCTGGAACATTGGGGATACCATCACTTATTATCTGGAACAAATCCGGAACACTTTTTTTTGATTCATTACTATTACTTTTTATTGGAACACGCAAAATTGAATTAATTATTTATATAAAAATAAAAATATTATCTTATTATATAGAAAGAAATAAAATAAAAATGCCATTAATTGATCCAACAATTACTTATGGTGAATATAAAAAAATCAGATATGGGAAATATAAATTATGGTTGGCGAAACAAGAACCCGAAAAACTGGCTGAATATAAGAAAAATACAACTCACAAAAAATATTATAATGGTCATTGTGATGTTTGTTGCGCTGATTTTGCCCGGCTTGATACGCATATAAAGGGGAAAAAGCATTTGAAACGGGCATCGGTTGTGCCATCTGAACCGGTACCAATATATGACGCAACAACCCCAACTAACACAAAAGAAAAAAAATAATTAAAAAAGTATAGGTTTTTTTATTTAATTTAGAAGTTTTATTTAATTTCTAAATATATTATATACTATAGGAAATGGAAAAATTAATCTCTTTTGAATCGTGCGAGTTTTTCGAAGGCGGGCTAGTTCAGGTAATATGCGACAATTGGGTGTCAATAATTCCCGAACTGTTAGAAATGGATTATGAAACCCCCGAAGATGACCGCAAAAAAAAATATGATTCAATTAAGAAAGATTTAACTAATTATTTAACATCTTCGAAACCCCACAATGAAATATCCGGGGTTAACATGCATAATGTAAAATATGCATATGCGAAGAAATCAAATAATTGTGGGCGTCAATTTAGCACAAATAGTATTTCACTACAGAGCATGCCACGTAAGATTAAAAATACCCTTACTCATAATCTTTACAATGATATTGACATTAAAAATGCTATGTTTTCAATATTATATCAATATTGTCTTAAAAAAGACTATCCCCGCAAGGAATTAAAAAAATCAATCTTGCACAACGAAGAATACATTAAAATTTTAATGGACACTTTGAATATTGACAGGAAAGCCGCAAAACAAATTAAAATTGGGTTAGCATTAGGTAAAACAAAAACGTACGATGTGGACTGGTTCGAACCATTCCAAAAAGAAATTAAACAAATTCATACTCTTATAATGGCTGATGAAGAAAACAAATATTTGATTGCCAAAATAAAGACAGATAAGGGGAAGTTTGGCACTTCTGGCATTCAATGTTATAATTTACCCGGCAAAGTATGCGGGCACATTATTTTTAACATCGAGAACTTAATTTTATGTTCATGTATCGAATTTTTAAAACAAGAAAAAATTAATATTGAACACCTTGTTTTATCGTTCGATGGGTTCATGAACCTAAAAACAAGCATGGAAGTTACCCCCGAGTTTCTCGAGAATTTAAGCGCTTGTGTAAAGTCAAAAACTGGTTATAAAATGGATTTCGTAAATAAACCAATGACCGAAATAATTGATTTGTCGAAGTATAAAATAATTACTCAACCGGTTATAACTGTCACAAATGATGTGCAAGCGTGCATGGAAGTATTAAAAGCAATGAACGGTAAAATATATAATTGTAACGGGAATTTATACATTAAAACACATAATACGAGAATATGGACACTTGACACAAATATAATTTCGAAAGAGATTATGTATGTCATGGGACAACTTCAAATATTTATGTTGTCTGAAACATCTAAAATCGCGGTTATGTACTCCCAAAACGTGCGCGGAATGGAAGCAGTGCAAAAATTGATAAGTAGTTATGCGCCAGAAAATGAAAAATTGGAAAAACACCTGCTCAAAAAATCAAAATGTAAATTGTTTTTTAAAGATTGCGTGTATGATTTTAAATTGGGTTGTGCGCGTGAAGAAACCGCTGATGATATGACCCCTGTACGTATTCCGCGTGATTATCCAACGACTTGCGATAAAGAAACTGAGACAATACTTATTAATTTATTGAATAGTATATTTGAGATTCAATTAAATGAAGACGGGGTTATTAAATCAATAACTAAAAATTGGCTTCAACATTGCGCGCGCGCTTTGGCTATGCATTATGAAGATAAACAGTTCGTCGCGATTATGGGGGCGAGAAATTGCGGTAAAGGTATTATATCGCATTTATTAGTAAATTCTTTTGATCCTTATGTGCAAGAATTCAACGCGAATAATTTTATTAAAAAACAAAGGCAAGGCGAAGATTGCGCGAAAAATCTAATGTGGACATTTGATTTAATGTACGCAAGAATAGGTATTTCAAATGAAAGTGACACGACAGTTAAAACGGACGATTCGATTAATTCGATTATATACAATGGCGATTTTATTAAAGCATTAACGGGAGGCGATCCGATACGCGCAAGAACGCTATATAAAACAGCAATTAAATTTATATTTCAGACAAGGTTATTTTTTCAAGGTAATGTATTACCGGATATTTACCCTACGGATACTTGCGAACAAATGACATTATTTAATTTACCAAGTAAATATTTAAAAAAATCAGAATATGAACAAAGGAAACAAGATAATGAGCTGGAAGATTATATGCGGTTGGGAGATTCGGAAATTAAAAATAAAATCATTAAACGGAAATTTACGGATGCATTCACCAGGATCGTGTTGTCGATGTATACCGAAAATCCGGTTGTTGATGTCAAGGAAATCGCGGATATCGGAGATAATTATAAATTTGACCAAGGCGACGAATTGACAATTTACAAATCAATGTTTGATTTTTCGGATACAAAAGCCGAAATGTTCAGCGAAGATGTGAATAAATTGTTAAAGGATAGATGTCCCAATATGTCATCCCAAAAAGTGAAACGATTTTTAACGGCAAATATGCGCGTTACATTAAAGAAACAACGATTAGATGGGCAATGTCGGCAAGTATATACAGGAATAAAAATAAAACAAAAAATAGAACACAAAGATCAAAAATCGGTTGTCACGGCTTTTGATGAAGTAGATAAAGATGATATGTAAAATTAATATTTTCTATATAGTAAATTTTGAGTTAATGAGTGCCCCATTTGCGCACTTAATTTTTCCAGTTCGTCATTACTAACTGTAAAATTGCCATAATAATTAGTCAAAAAAGAGTGCCTCAATCCACTTGCAGAACAACCCACTAAGGTTTTAAGTCTGTAAATCATCTGAAACGAGGTTTTATATCCGAGCAATGACCCACTTATTTCTATTTCAGCAATCTTCGCATAATTCATTATAATTTTATGCAACTCTTCAGGGCAATCAAGAATTTGTTGTCCATAGTGCGCCGATGTCTTGTACACATTAAATACAAATTGTTTTTGATTGGCGTAATAATAATTAAATCGCGGATTATCTGTTTCTTGTGGTTTCACACATAATTTCATTTTGAGATAATCGGTTATTCTTCTTGGGGGCATCATCGTATATAGACACAATAAAACATACTCTTTAAATTTATCGTGTGCCAAACACTCGTCACGTATTTTGATGACATCTTCCCATTTAGGAATTTGTTTTTGTTCCCGCCCCGTTTTCTTATTGCTTCTTTCTTTCGCTTCACTTGTGCTTCTCAAATGTGATATAATTAATTTATAATTAAATAAAGCAGGGTCCTCCGGATTTTCGTGTTTCAGTTTCCATACTATAGCACATATAATGCCTTTAATGTAACTTGCACTTAATTTTTTGCCTTTCGCGTCGTCCATTTGTAGTACTTTTAAAGTGGCTATCGGATCATGTATATCTATTTTATCTTCAAAACGAGACAAAACATATTTATAAAACTTTGTTGTGTTTTCTGATGCCATATATAATATAGTAATATTATATAATCTGTTTAATTTAATAATGCGGGTATAATATGTTTAATGTCTTTGATTTTGCCCCCGATATATGTAAAAAAAAATGTCTTCATTTTGTATATATTATAGTACGATTTAAATTAATCTAATTAATTTAAATTATTTATTGAATCATTTTATGTTTCTGGCTCATTAAATATTTATCCACAATAGCCCAATATTGGGTTTTATATTTATTGGCGACATCTTCGCTTATTTTGTGATAGATTGTATCAATAAGTGATATGTGTGCGATTCTACCGGGCGTTGGTCTTCTGATATCTAATGTAAAATATAAACACAGTCCGTTTTCAATCATCATTTTGTTTCTTAATCTTGTTAATTTTTTTATCGGGATACTTGTTCTTAAAAATTGGTGTATTTTATGTTGGTCTGGATAATTATTTAACTGCATTATACAATCTGCCATTTTATATTGATGGTCTTCTTCTGCTTTAGCAATAACCCAATCATCCATAAGTTTTTGAAATAAAACGAAGTATTTTATCCGTTCCAAAACGTATTTATCCGCAAACTGAAGAGGTGAAGATTGCATTTTTAGAAAATAAACTTTTTCTTCTATATAATAATTCTATAGAAAAAAAATTTGTTTTTAAACGCACTTTTAGTTTTTATTAGTTTTTGGGTTTTTTTTCGCATCGGCACAACTTTTTTTTGCCCATCTCGGTTTAATCCTTGCTACACGCGGCGGCTTAGTCGCCGCCTTCCACGCGTTCCGCTTCGCTTCACGCTCGCCCGGCGCTTCGCTTCGCTTCGCCCGGCGCCCGGCGCTTCGCTTCGCTTCGCCCGGCGCTTCGCTTCGCTTCGCCCGGCGCCTCACCTCGCGCGGGCAAATCTGGGCTAAAAAAGATTTTTTTCTTTTTTTTCT
>Ga0316219_1002235_pt1 | contig 18271 bp, 15 predicted proteins | sample TBH18003PmetaG_FD_203635 | JGI IMG/M metagenome (GOLD analysis project Ga0316219, IMG submission 203635) | Freshwater microbial communities from Trout Bog Lake, Wisconsin, USA - TBH18003P | ecosystem: Environmental > Aquatic > Freshwater > Lake > Hypolimnion/Profundal zone | place: USA... | reverse complement strand
GATCCCACGTTAAGGATTTATATAGCTCTTGCGGTAACTTGCGGGCATGCTTGATAAGTGCATTAACCACCGTCTCACTGTCTTTACGAGCCACCTTCACCAACATGACGTAACGGGTTTGGCGCTCCACGAGAGTGGCGATCTGACTATTGGCATCTCCATACAAAAGATCGCCTTCCCAATGACCGGGAACAGCTCGATCTTCTGCCTCAGCTGGCCGCTCTCTGATCGAGACTGCATCCTTAATTTTTCCAAGGCCGATATCTTTAAGGGTGTGATGACGTGAACGACGCATGATGCGGCTACGTCGTAAGTGCTGTGTGAGCTCTTTCTTTAAGGCTCCGCGGGCTTGGATGAAGAGGCTACGGTAGACCGTTTCGTGTGACACCTGATAGTCCTCCTGATCTGGATAAGTCTGTTTTAGCCAACCGGCAATCTGTTGTGGTGACCAGTAGTGCTGGAGTTTATCTGCCACCAGATGCGCCAGAGTTTTGTTCAAGACTAGTTTACAAGTCTGAGGGCGATGCGCTCGATCCCAGGCAGCCTGGTCTGATTGATTGGCTCGATAACTCTTCGGATCACCATTACGACCAATCTCACGACTAATCGTGGAAGGTGATCTACCTAACTCAGTGGCAATCGATCTCATGGATTGACCGCTTGCTAGGCTGCGTGAGATGGCTTCACGTTCAGCTAAAGTAAGTGCTAGTTTGGATCGAGTTCGCTCTGGTGGTCTGATGCCGCCGCTCTCAGCCAAAATTCGTTGAACTGCCGAGTGGTGGCGATCAAATAACTGGGCAATTTGCTGGAGAGAATCACCTTTTTTCCAGCGCTCCCACATTAAAGCCTTCTGAGTAGCCGTGTAATAGATTCGAGGTCGTTGTTTCATGAGCAACACTCCTTGCGCTTACGCAGTTGGTAGTGTGTTGCATCAACGGGTTGAAATCAAGGCCAATAGCTGCCATCTGAATTTGCATTGGCACCCTCTCCGCAAACTCAAAAAAAGACCGCACATGGCGGTCTTGAAAGGGAGTTACAACTTGTTACTTAATAACCATCAAGGTAAATGGATATACATAGGCCTGAAGTGTTACAAAAATACCTACTAAACATGCAAGGGCAACAGAGTGGAAGAATACGTACCGCAAAATATCGCCTTCATGATTGAACCAACGAGTAGCTGTAGAGGCAACAACAATTGACTGAGCATCAATCATCTTGCCCATTACACCACCCGAACTATTAGCTGCACCCATTAAGTTAGGGCTTAATCCAATCTGTTCGGCTGCAACCTTTTGCATTCCGCCAAAGAGCACGTTTGATGCTGTATCGGAGCCAGTAAGGGCAACACCCATCCACCCCATCAAAGTGCCAAAGAATGGGTAGAACATACCTGTGGCCGCAAATGCTAAGCCTAGCGTTGTATCCAGGCCTGAGTAGCGTGTCAACGTGCCAAGACCTAGCATCAAAACGATGGTGATTAATGAGTAGCGTACTAACCAGAAGGTTCTGACATAACTTGTGACCAAAGTAATTGGGTTGTATTTCATCAATAGGCCACCCAGAATTGCGGAGAATAAAATTCCAGTTCCGGTAGCAGACAAGAGATTCAATACATAAACTGCAGACTCTTTAGTGGGCTTGGTGACTACGGGAGCAATCTTCTCAACCATTAAATGTAGACCTTCGATCGGAAACTTAGGTGCAAAGATGGTATTTAAGTAATTCTTAACATCCGGCAAGCCCCAAATAAAGACGAAGACAGTCAAAATACACCAAGGCATCCATGCGCGAATAACATCAGCACGTGGGTGAACGGTGGGGATGGTTGGAGTAATCGATACGCCACCATCAGTTTCGTGTCCTTTAAGGGATGTAGATCTCCAAATTTCTTTTGGTTTCCAAACTTTTAGGAACATTACCAAAGATGCCATGGAAACGATAGCAGCAATTACGTCCACCAATTCTGGCCCAATGTAATTTGATACCAAGAATTGAGCGATTGCGAATGTTGCACCAGTTACTAGAATGGCTGGCCAGATTTGCATCATTCCTTTTCTGCCGGCAAAAGCCCAGATCAACCAGAAAGGAACAATCAGCGAGAATAGTGGAAGTTGACGACCAACCATTGCTGAGATTTCCATTAAATCGTAGTCATGGACCTTGGCTAAGGTAATGATTGGTGTGCCAAGTGCTCCAAAAGCAACTGGGGCTGTGTTGGCGATCAACGATAAGCCAGATGCAGCAAGTGGGGAGAAACCTAATCCAATCAGAATAGCGGCTGTTACTGCAACTGGTGTGCCAAAGCCTGCAGCACCTTCAAAGAAAGCTCCGAAAGCAAATGCAATTAAAAGTAATTGCAAGCGTCGATCTTCAGTGATGCCTGCAATAGAGTCTTGCAGAACCTTGAAGGAGCCGTTTTGTTCGGTGAGTTGGTGTAGATAAATAATGTTTAGAACAATCCAGCCAATCGGGAGTAAGCCTGTTAGGCCTCCCATCAGAGCGGCCTTACCTGCCATCTCTCCAGGCATTCCATAAACAAATACCGCAACTATGATTGCGCTTAATAAGCCTGCACCTGCAGCTATATGCGCTTTTAAATGTAAAAATCCCAATCCAACCAACATGACGACAACAGGAATAGCCGCAAGAAGGGTGGATAGGATCATATTCCCTAGCGGGTCATAAATTTGTTGCCAAACCATGATGATCTCCTTAAATAATTTCTAAAAATAAAACTAGTTGTGAATCCTATTCTCCTGATTGTGATTCAGGCTCTAGGGCTAATACCTAAAAACTCATCAACCTATTCACCTGGTGGGTGAATAGGTTTAACTTCCTTCCGACTTGATACTTTTGATATCAACTGATCTACGATCTCAATCCAGTGAAGAACCGGTGTATCTTCTTGTTGCAGATGGGTGATGCAGCCAATGTTTCCAGAAACAATTACCTGAGCACCCGATTCTTCGCAAGCGGCATTCAGGTGCGTAAGTTTATTCTTGCGTAATTGCTCTGATAACTCTGGTTGAGTAACCGAGTATGTACCCGCTGAGCCGCAGCAAAGATGGCTATCAGTACAGAGTCGTACAGCAATGCCAATGCTCGACAAAAGGCCTTCAACTTTGCCTCGAATTTGTTGACCATGTTGCAGTGTGCAAGGAGGGTGATACACCACGCCCGGCTTTGGTTCAGTGCCCACCAGGGCAATAAGCTCTTCCTGAAGTGCTGGCAAGATTTCAGAAATGTCTTTTGTGAGATCGGAAATCTTCTTTGCCTTAGCAGCGTATTGCGGATCGTTCGCAAATAGATGCCCATAGTCTTTGACCATGACGCCACAGCCAGAAGCGGTCATCACAATGGCTTCTACACCTTGCTCGACTTGTGGCCACCAAGCATCAATATTCTGTTTAGCGTTATCCAATCCACCCGCCTGATCATTGAGGTGGTAGCGTAGGGCGCCACAGCAGGTCGCATTGGGGGCGCTAATTAATTCAATCTTGAGTGCATCTAGGACGCGTGCTGTCGCAGAGTTGATATTTGGCAGCATGCCTGGTTGCACGCAACCCTCGAGCAATAGCATCTTGCGAGAGTGACTTGCTTGTGGCCTAGCGTAGGGGTCGGTATTGCTGGATAGTGCCTTATTTCTTGCTTCAGGAATCTTGCGCTGGATACCGCTTGGCATGAATGGGCGAACTAAGCGACCAATTACCATTGCAGAATTAAATAACTTAGGGCTCGTTAAACCTTCTTTGAGTGCCCAGCGCGTGAGGCGCTGACCAATAGGGCGTTCAGGAGTATTTTCTTCTGCCCACTTGCGACCAATATCGATTAAGTTGCCGTATTGCACACCGCTTGGGCAGGTGCTCTCGCAATTGCGGCAAGTCAGGCAGCGATCTAAATGCAAGCGTGTTTTTTCGGTAGGAGCTTGGCCTTCAGCGATTTGTTTGATGAGGTAGATACGACCACGTGGGCCATCGAGTTCGTCACCTAGAATTTGATAGGTAGGGCAGGTAGCAGTGCAGAAGCCGCAGTGCACACATTTTCCAAGAATTCTGGCAGCCTCAATACCTTCAGGGGTATTGGCAAATTGGGGGGCGAGTTGAGTTTGCATATAAAGAGTTAAGGAAGGCGTGAAGTGGCAAATATGCCCGCAGGATCAAAGGCGGCTCTTAGGCGTGCTTGTACTGCCTCTAAAGCAGTTGAGTGTGCTTGCTCACGAAGTAAGGTAAAGCGTTGTTTATTTGAGTCCACATTAGCACCTTGCTTAAAGCGAGTGGCATGTCCACCGTTGGCAGAGGCAATCTTTTTGATTGCTTCAAATGTCGCATCATCACTAGCTGCTTTAATCCAGCGTTGCTGACCATGCCATTCCAAAGCAATTTCACTACTCGCATTTTCAAAAGCAAGTGGTCCGCAAATGGCAGGAAGTGCTAGGCGATAGAGAGTCTCATCATTTTTCAAGTTAGCAAAAACTGGTAACTGCTGTTCACGTAAGTGAGCCCAAAATTCTGTAGTAACTTGAGGATCTAGTTCCGTTGCATTGACTGCCGCGCCCATCAAAGGTATCGCCGCTTTGACTGCAGCAGCTGCACCAGCTAGGCGAATAGTGAGTTCACCGTCCCCACCTTTAGAATTTCCAATCCAGCAACTGGCTGATAAAGGAAGGGGTTGTCCAGCCCACTCGTTTAATAGTTGTAGTGCTTGTGCTTGAGTAATGTTGCAACGAAGAGATGTTGAAGCGGCTGCTCGCGGCAGCACTTTCACTGAGGCCTCCAGCAATAGTGACAAGGTTCCCATAGATCCAGGCAGCAAACGAGAAACGTCATAGCCGGCAACGTTCTTCATCACCTTGCCACCAAAGGACAAATCTTGACCTTGACCATCCATAATGCGTGAGCCCAAAACAAAGTCACGCAAGTTACCGACACTAATACGGCCTGGCCCAGCTAAGCCTGCAGCAATCGCACCACCAAAAGTCGCGTTCTCACCAAAATGGGGTGGCTCAAATGCGAGCACCTGGTTTTTTTCAGCGAGAGCTGCTTCAATTTCTTTTAAAGGTGTGCCAGTACAGGCTGTAATCACGAGCTCTTCCGGCTGGTATTCCAAGATGCCGGAGTAAGAACGGGTATCTAATTTGGTATATGAGTTAGCGTTGCCATACCAAGACTTCGTACCACCACCTTCAATGGATAAGGGTGTTTTGCTTTTAGCTGCCGCCAGAATTTGCTCGCGGAATAAATTGATATGCATATTGGATGTGGACATTAAAAGCGCTCCAACTCGGGATGCGGTAGGTTGCCGCCACTAATGCGCATACGACCATACTCCGCACAGCGGTTCAGGGTTGGAATGGCTTTATCGGGATTCAGGAGTTTTTCTGGATCAAATGCGGCTTTAACGCCCCAAAACATTTCTCGCTCACCTTCACCAAACTGCACACACATCGAGTTAATCTTTTCAATGCCAACGCCGTGCTCGCCAGTAATTGTGCCATCGAGCTCAACACAGGCTTCTAAAATTTCAGTACCAAACTCCTCAGCGCGATGCCATTCTTCTTGATCGGCACCATTAAATAGAATGAGGGGATGCATATTGCCATCACCCGCATGAAATACATTCAAGCAGGCAAGACCGTATTTCTTTTCCATACCCTGAATGCGTTTGAGTAGGGTGGCAATATTTCTGCGGGGGATCGTACCATCCATGCAGTAGTAGTCTGGTGCCAAGCGTCCAGCTGCTGGGAATGCATTCTTTCGGCCGCTCCAAAACTTGAGACGCTCTGCTTCATTTTGAGAAATCTGGATACCGCTAGCGCCTGCTTGTTCGAGAACTTTAGTCATGCGCTCAATTTCTTCTGCTACCTCTTCAGGCGTGCCATCTGACTCACATAGGAGAATGGTCTCAGCTTCAAGGTCATAGCCAGCTCGTACAAATTCCTCTACCGCGCGAGTTGTTGCTTTATCCATCATCTCTAGACCGGCAGGAATAATGCCGGCGGCAATAATGGCGGCCACGGCATTGGCACCTTTTTCTATATCGTCAAAGCTAGCCATGATGACGCGTGCCAACTTCGGCTTAGCAATTAATCTAACAGTGACTTCAGTCACTACTGCGAGCATGCCTTCGCTGCCCATGACGATGGCAAGTAAATCTAGACCGGGGGCGTCAGGCGCGAGACTGCCAAATTCCACAATTTCGCCGTTCATCAAAATGCCGCGAACCTTTAATACGTTGTGAAGCGTGAGTCCATATTTGAGGCAATGCACACCACCAGAGTTTTCATTCACATTGCCGCCAATAGAGCAGGCAATCTGAGAGGATGGGTCTGGGGCGTAATAAAGGCCAAGATGAGCAACTGCCTCGGAGATGGCTAAATTCCGTACGCCGGGTTGCACTACCGCCGTTCTAGTGAAAGGATCAATACTGATAATCTTTTTGAGCTTAGCCAGTGAAAGCACTAAACCCTGAGAGATTGGCATGGCGCCACCAGATAGACCTGTGCCAGATCCGCGTGGAACGATGGGCACTTGCATCTCAAAGCAAACCTTCACAATTTGGGCAACTTGCTCCTCAGTCTCCGGAAGGGCGACTGCCAGTGGCATGCGTCGATAGGCTGCTAAGCCGTCACATTCGTAGGGAATCGTGTCCTCAGGCTCCCATAGCAATGCATGCTCTGGGAGGATGGGGCGCAGGGCCGATACCAGTAATGATTGCTTGCTCAAGAGAGCAGCGGTCACTAGATCTAGATTGTCAGCAGTTGTCGATGAAATTTCCATTTGCTCACTTTACGAAGAAAGGAACAAGTAGAGGGTGGAAGATTTACATGATGATGGTGAATTTAATTCACCATTGCTGGAGGGTTAACCAATTCACAAAAGATTGAATTTCTGGGAACTGCTTATTTGGGTTTTTGACGATGTAATAGTTATGAGGAGAGGCTGATTCAATATCAATCAGTTTAATAATTTGTCCTGTACCCATTAAAGATCTGACCATTCTTGGTCTTACTAAACCAACCCCCATATCGGCCACTACCGCCTCAATGAGTAATCCTAAATCATTAAATTGTGGACCCACATCAGGCTCCTTCCAATCTAGGTCGGCAGCATTAAACCAAGGCTTCCATGGTTCTAGTGGACTCCTTAACAACACTAGATCCTTGAGATCCTTTGGTTTTTGTATTGGGTTGAAGATTGATGAGCCTCCAATTTTCTGAAAGTAATTCCTGCTGCAGGCAGGTACGCAAGGCTCGGCAATAAGCGTCGTGACTTCAAAACCAGGATAGTTGCCATCTCCAAAACGAATTTCAATATCAACTTCCTCGGCATTGACGTCCATCAAAGGTATCTGGATATGTAATTCAATATCAATCTCTGGATGGAGCCTAGTAAATTCACTAAGTTTTGGTAGGAGATGTTGTCTGCCAAAGGTAGGTGGTGTTGCGATGCGTAACCTGGTCTTCTTGGCCTTAAATTCAGGTCTTGCAAGGGTGTTAAGTGAATTAAGTGATTCTTTTACTTCTCGTAAGTATCTTGCCCCAGCGGTAGTAAGTCGCAGTTGATTGCCGGTACGATTAAAAAGCTCGATACCCCATAATTCTTCTAAGTTTTTAATACGATGAGAAATAGCAGAGGGTGTAAGAGCTAGCTCTTCTGAGGCTCTTGCAAAGCTACTATGGCGAGCTATCGCCTCAAATGCAATTAGTAGATGTAGCGGGGGGATTCGATTGAATTGATTGAACATAATCAATGTATTCCATTAGCCCCTAGGCGGGGGAATCTCTACCGTGTAGATTTTTTTAAGGTGACTAATAAATTCTTTAACTTTGGTTGGCACGATTCTTTGATGTGGGTATACCGCCATGATGTTGTACCCTGGGATGCTAAATTCATCTAAAACTGTAACCAGTTTTCCGCTGAGCAATTCATCTTGCACTTCCCATGTGGATCTCCAAACGAGCCCAAGACCATCAATTGCCCAGTTTTTTAATATCTCCCCATCGTTGCAATCGATTGCACCGTGGGTTTTTACCTGAAAAGGAATATTGCTCTCTTGAAAGTGCCAGGCATTAGAAGAGGTATCTCTGTAATTGAGAGCCAAGCACTCATGATTGAGCAAGTCTTTAGGGTGTTTGGGTATCCCCATCTTTTTCAGATAGCTTGGACTAGCACAAACAACGCGCTTATTGACTGCAAGTTCCGTAGCTACAAGGTTTGGATCGATACTTCCGCCGATGCGAATGGAGAGATCATAACCTTCTTGAACGAAGCCCAATACCTTGTCGGTGAAGTTAAAGGAGAGTTTAACTTTTGGATGCTGCGTTAGAAATGAAGTGGCATGTGGAGCAATATGAATTCGTCCAAAAGCAGCAGGTGCTGTGATATTGAGATAGCCAGAGACTTCTCGTGGTCCTAATGACACGCTATCTTCTACTTGATCCCATTCTTTAGTTAATCTTCGACAGTCTTCTAAAAAAACAATACCCACATCTGTGAACTTAATTGATCTTGTGCTGCGGTGCAATAGCTTAACCCCAAGTCTTCGCTCAAGCGAGTCTAAACGCCTGCTAATGACTGCTGGAGTGACATTTTCCTGAACTGCTGCTTTCGCAAGACTGCCAAAATCAGCAACCAGAATTAGTGCCTTCGCCTCTCTGAATTTATCCATTCGATACTTTTTTTAAGTATTCAGTTGATTAAAGCATTGTCGATGTTTTCAAAAAGTATACCTATGATTCAAACCTAATAGAACTTTTAATGGAGATCGATATGGCAAAGATGCGAGCAATTGATGCGGCGGTATTGGTGATGGAGAAAGAGGGCGTTGACCAAGCGTTCGGAGTGCCGGGTGCCGCAATTAACCCTATGTATTCTGCCTTAAAAAAGCATGGTGGGATAAGTCATATTCTTGCCCGACACGTTGAAGGCGCCTCTCATATGGCCGAAGGATATACCAGAGCGAAGGCTGGCAATATCGGTGTTTGTATTGGTACATCTGGGCCAGCTGGTACCGACATGATTACAGGCTTGTACTCTGCGAGCGCTGACTCAATTCCAATTTTATGTATTACAGGACAGGCTCCTAGAGCGCGCTTGTATAAGGAAGATTTCCAGGCGGTTGATATTGAATCGATCGCGAAGCCTGTAACTAAATGGGCGGTCACAGTACGTGAACCAGGCTTAGTACCTCGTGTATTCCAGCAAGCTTTCCACTTAATGCGCTCAGCAAGACCTGGGCCTGTCTTAATCGATCTTCCAATTGATGTGCAGTTGGCAGAGATTGAGTTCGATATCGATACATACGAGCCATTGCCGGTTTATAAGCCACACGCATCACGTAAACAAATCGAAAAAGCAATCGATATGTTGATGACTGCTGATAAGCCATTGATTGTTGCTGGTGGTGGAATTATCAATGCTGATGCTTCAGATCTACTGGTTGAGTTTGCTGAAATCACTGGAATTCCGGTAATCCCAACCCTAATGGGCTGGGGAACTATTCCCGATGATCATCACTTGATGGCGGGTATGTGTGGCTTGCAAACCAGCCATCGTTATGGAAATGCGTCGATGCTCGCTAGTGATTTTGTAATCGGCATCGGCAATCGCTGGGCAAATCGTCATACAGGTTCAGTAGAAACTTATACCAAAGGTCGTCGTTTTGTTCATATAGATATTGAGCCGACACAAATTGGCCGTGTATTCACACCAGATTTAGGGATAGCCTCTGATGCTGGATCTGCATTAAAGCTGTTAGTGGAAGTTGCTAAAGAAAGAAAGGCAAAAGGTCAGCTGAAAGATTTTAAGGAGTGGGCAGATCGTTGTGCTGATCGCAAGAAAATGATGTTGCGAAAGAGTCACTTTGACAATATCCCAGTTAAACCACAAAGGGTTTACGAGGAAATGAATAAGGCATTCCCACGCGATACGGTTTTTGTTTCCACTATTGGCTTATCTCAAATTGCAGGAGCTCAGTTCTTGCATGTATATGGCCCAAGAAATTGGATTAACTGCGGACAAGCAGGTCCACTTGGTTGGACGATACCTGCGGCGCTAGGGGTGGTTGCCTCTGATCCAACAAGAACCGTTGTTGGCCTCTCTGGGGATTACGATTTCCAATTTTTGATTGAAGAGTTAGCTGTTGGCGCCCAATTTAAGCTGCCATACGTACATGTACTGGTTAATAACAGTTATCTTGGTTTGATTCGTCAAGCACAGCGTGGTTTTGATATGGACTACTGCGTTCAGTTAGCTTTTGAAAACCAAAACGTTGAAGATCCCAATCTAAAAGGGTATGGAGTTGACCATCAGGCAGTTATTGAAGGTTTAGGTTGCAAAACTTTACGCGTAACAGATCCAGCCAAGATTCAAGATGCCTTGGTGCAAGCCCAAAAAATGGCTCGTGAGTTTAGTGTTCCAGTAGTTGTTGAGGTGATCCTAGAGAAGGTGACCAATATCGCCATGGGCACAGAAATTGACAACATCATGGAATTTGAAGAGATTGACTGCAAGCATCCAGAAGGTATTAAGGGGCTTGAGCTGGCTGGCTTGCTTGATTAAGGAGACGACATGATTAAGTTATCAGCCAATTTATCGATGCTCTTTACTGAGGACTCATTTTTGCGCCGCTTTAAACGCGCAGCAGACAATGGATTTGCAGCGGTTGAATTTCTTTTCCCCTATGAATACAAGGTAGAAGAGATACAAGAAAAGCTAAAACAATTCCACATAAAAATTGTTTTACATAACCTTCCAGCAGGAAATTGGGAATCTGGTGAACGTGGAATAGCTTGTATTCCTAGCCGCGTTGATGAATTTAAGAAAGGTGTAGATCTTGCAATTGAGTACGCGAATGCTCTGGGCGTTAATCAATTGAACTGTCTGTCGGGAATTAAGCCAGAAAATATCAGCGATGAGGATGCGGAAAATACACTCATTAGTAACTTACAGTACGCTGCAGAAAAATTGAAGGCTGCCAAAATTAAGTTATTGGTTGAGCCAATCAATAACTATGACATCCCAGGCTTTATTTTAAATTCGACCAAAAAAGCTATCAGAATTATGGATGCGGTAGATAGTGACAATATTTATTTGCAATATGACTTCTATCATGCGCAACGTATGGAAGGCGAATTATTAGGAAATATTACAAGGTATTTTGATCGCATTGCTCATATTCAGATAGCTGATAACCCAGGAAGAAATGAACCTGGCACCGGTGAAATAAATTACAGAAATATCTTTAAGTCTTTAAATAAACTCAATTATCAAGGTTGGGTGGGATGCGAATACAAGCCCGCCAAAGAAACGGTCTTAGGGCTTGTTTGGGTTGATACACACGGTCTACATCAGCAGTAATAAAAAATAAAAAAGGATAAAACATGAAAGAGAAAATTGGCTTTATCGGCTTAGGGATCATGGGCACGCCTATGGCCTTGAATTTACTAAAGGGTGGCCACGAGCTTAACGTATTTGACTTTAAAGCCCCATCCAAGGAGCTATTGAATGCAGGTGCAGAAGTTTGCAAAAGCTCAGAAGATGTAACAGCAAAATCAAACATCATCATTACGATGGTCCCAGATACCCCCCATGTTGAGGCAGTCTTATTTGGTGAAAATGGTATCGCTCAGAGTCTGAAGTCTGAGGCTAAAGGAAAAATCATTGTTGATATGAGCTCTATTTCACCAATGGCTACCAAAGAGTTTGCTAAAAAGATTAATGAAATTGGAGCTACCTATCTCGATGCGCCAGTCTCTGGTGGCGAAGTTGGAGCAAAAGCTGCAAGTTTGACCATCATGGTTGGTGGCTCACAATCAGATTTCGATCGCGTTAAACCATTATTTGAGTTGATGGGCAAGAACATTACTTTGGTTGGTGGTAATGGTGATGGTCAAACAACTAAAGTAGCGAATCAAATTATTGTAGCCCTGAATATTCAGGCTGTATCAGAGGCATTGTTATTTGCTTCTAAAGCTGGTGCAAACCCAGCCAAAGTGAGAGAAGCTCTCATGGGGGGATTTGCTTCTTCAAGAATACTTGAGGTCCATGGCGAGAGAATTGTTAAGAGAACATTCGAGCCGGGATTTAGAATTGAGCTTCACCAGAAAGATCTGAATTTAGCTCTTCAGGGCGCTAAACAGCTCAATATTTCTCTGCCAAATACGGCGACTACCCAAGAACTCATGAATGCATGTGCTGCGAATGGTTTAAGCAATATGGATCATTCAGCATTGTGCAGAGCCATTGAGATTATGTCCAATCATCAGATTGCAAACTAAGTAAGAGCAATATGAACTCAAACTCAGCACAGAATTTATTAAAAGAACTCTTTGCTGTTGCGGTGAAGGCGGCAAGTCCAGATTTTATGAAATTCTCGAACTTGTTTCCTGATCCACCTAAGGGTAAAGTTGTCGTAGTAGGTGCTGGCAAAGCAGCCGCATCAATGGCTAGGTCATTTGAGCAAGCGGCTAAAGTCCTATGGCCGGAGAATGAATACCAAAAAATCTCCGGGCTGGTGATTACGCGCTATCAGCATGGTCTAGAGTGCGAGAAAATTGAAGTCGTTGAAGCGTCTCATCCGGTTCCTGATGAGGCTGGAGAACAAGCGGCTCATCAGATCATTCAAAGAGTAAGTGGGTTAACTGAGGATGATTTAGTAGTTTGCTTGATTTCAGGGGGAGGGTCAGCATTGTTGACCGTACCAGCCGATGGCATTGGCTTGGATGAAAAAAAGGATATCAATAAGCAATTGCTATCTTGCGGAGCATCTATTTCCGAAATCAATTGTGTGCGCAAGCACCTATCCAAAATTAAAGGTGGCCGTTTTGCCCAATTTTGTTCTCCAGCTAGGGTGGTAACCTTTGTTATCTCCGATGTGCCGGGTGACGATCCTAGTGTTATTGCTAGTGGACCTACTTTGCCAGATGAGACTACCTGTCGAGATGCATTGGAAATCATCAAAAAGTACAGCATTCAATTGCCAATGAGGATTTTAAATAGCCTTGCTAATGGCGAATTAGAGACGCCTAAAAAAACGAATCCTATCTTTAGTAATGTTGCAAAACCTGTAGTGATGAGTACTGCAAAGCAATCGTTGGAAGCGGCTAAAGACTTTGCGGAGAAACAGGGAATTAACTCTGTAGTGTTATCTGACTCTATAGAGGGTGAGGCTAGAGAAGTTGGCAGGGTATTAGGTGCAATTGCCTTAGGTTTATCAAATATAGATACAAAAGCCTTTGCTAAGCCTTTGCTCCTATTAAGTGGCGGTGAAACAACCGTCATAGTCAAAGGGGGTGGTAGGGGTGGACGTAATGCTGAGTTTCTGTTGAGCCTTACAGAATCATTACATGGCGATAAGAGAATTTATGCGCTTGCCGCTGACACCGATGGTATTGATGGCTCTGAAGATAATGCGGGCGCAATTGCAACCCCTGAGACTATCGATTTAGCAAATCGAAGAGGCATTTCAATCAAAGACTATATGGCGCGTAATGATGCCTACACGTATTTTCAACAAGTAGATGCCCTGATTAAAACTGGACCAACCAGAACGAATGTAAATGATTTCAGGGCAATTTTAATTTTAGAAAGCTAATCATGCGTAAAGCAAAAATAGTGGCAACTTTAGGGCCTTCAAGTAGCACCGCAAAAGAAATAGAAAGTCTGGTAACAGCAGGGGCAGACGTCTTTCGCCTGAATTTTAGTCATGGTACTCATGATGATCATAAGTTGCGCTATCAAACTATTCGTAAGGTGGAGGAAAAGCTTAAGAAACCCTTGGCTATTCTGGCCGACCTTCAGGGCCCAAAACTTAGGGTGGGAACATTTACGCAAGTATCAGTTACGCTCAAACAGGGCCAATCATTTACTTTGGATAGTAAAGTCAAGCCAGGCAACTCTCAAAGAGTATGCCTTCCCCACCCTGAATTATTTAAAGTGGTGGCTAAAGGGCAAAACTTGCTGATTGACGATGGTAAAGTGCAACTAAAGGTAACTGGTTCCACCAAAACAGAGATTAAAACAGAGGTAGTTGTGGGCGGTACGATTTCAAATCGTAAAGGCGTCAATGTTCCTGATGCGATCTTGCCCATTAAAGCTTTGACCGCTAAAGACAAAATTGACTTGGAATTTGCATTGTCATTAGGCGTCGACTGGATTGCATTATCTTTTGTACAGCGTGCTGAAGATATCCATGAGGCTCGCCATCTTGTCAAGGGTAGGGCATGGATTATGTCTAAGCTGGAAAAACCAGCCGCATTAAAAAGTTTAGATGCCATTATTCAGGCTTCTGACGGTGTGATGGTTGCACGTGGGGATCTAGGAGTTGAGTTACCGCCAGAGAAGGTGCCGCAGGCGCAGAAAAATATCATTACTCTTTCTAAAAAATATGGGCGACCAGTTGTTGTAGCTACTCAAATGCTGGAATCGATGATAAACACCCCTGTGCCGACGCGTGCTGAAGCTTCGGATGTGGCGCACGCAATTTATGATGGAGCTGATGCAGTGATGCTTTCTGCTGAATCGGCTAGCGGAAAATATCCAGTTGAGGCAGTCACAATGATGGATAAAATAGTTAGCGAAGTAGAGCAAGACCCTAACTACTCCAAAACAAATGCAGCCGATGCGCGGTTACTGGGGGCAAAAGTCCTGAATGAGGCTGATGCAATCTGCGGTGCCTTAAGGGATGTGGCTCAAGCAATAAATGCTGCAGCTATCGTTACATACACTAGTGGAGGCTATACCAGTCTTAGAGCAGCAAGACAGCGTCCTGATACTAATATATTGAGCATTACTCCTAATATCAGTACTGCTAGACGTTTATGTATGGTCTGGGGGGTGCGCTCAGTCATTGGTGCTGAATCTAAAAACATTGAAGAAATGGAGAGGCTGGCAATTGATACCTGCCTAGATATGGGCTTTAAGGCTAAGAAAAAGATTGCAATCAGTGCTGGCATTCCCTTTGGTAAGCCAGGATCAACTAATCTTTTGAAAATCGCAGAGCTAAAACGATGAGCGCCATTGTTGACATCATCGGTAGAGAAGTTTTAGATTCACGCGGCAACCCAACAGTTGAGTGCGATGCATTGCTAGAGTCTGGCGTTATGGGGCGTGCTGCAGTGCCTTCAGGGGCTTCCACGGGTTCACGTGAGGCCATTGAGCTTCGCGATGGCGATAAAGCGCGCTACTTAGGTAAGGGCGTTCTCAAGGCGGTTCAAAATATCAATATCGAGATTGCTGAATCGATCTTGGGTCTTGATGCTAGCGAACAAGCTTTCCTTGATCACACCTTAATTGAATTGGATGGAACTCATAACAAGGCTCGATTAGGCGCTAACGCAACTTTAGCTGTCTCTATGGCGGTGGCACGTGCTGCTGCAGAAGAAGCTGGCTTGCCTTTGTATCGTTATTTTGGCGGATCAGGCGGTATGCAATTGCCGGTACCAATGATGAACATCGTCAATGGCGGTGCGCATGCCAATAACAGCTTAGATATTCAAGAATTTATGGTTATGCCAGTAGGCGCACAAAGCTTCCGTGAAGCCTTGCGTTGTGGCGCCGAAATCTTCCATGAGTTGAAGAAAATTTTAGGTGCGCAGGGTATGCCTACTACCGTTGGAGATGAGGGCGGTTTTGCCCCGAACTTCAAGAGCAATCAAGAGTGCTTGCAGACCATCATGAAGGCTATTGAAGGCGCTGGCTATCAAGCTGGTGAAGATGTCTTATTGGCTTTGGATTGCGCGGCTAGTGAGTTCTATAAGGATGGCAAGTACCACTTATCAGGCGAAGGCTTGCAGCTGACCTCAAGTGAATTCTCAGACTACCTCGGCAACTTGGCCGATCAATTCCCGATCGTATCTATTGAAGATGGAATGCATGAGAGTGACTGGGATGGATGGGCTGATATTACCCAAAAATTAGGTAAGAAAATCCAATTGGTTGGAGACGATCTCTTTGTTACCAACACTCGTATTCTTAAAGAGGGTATCGAGAAAGGTATTGCCAACTCCATCCTCATTAAGATCAATCAAATTGGTACATTGACAGAGACCTTTGCTGCGATTGAAATGGCAAAGCGTGCAAATTACACTGCGGTCATCTCACATCGCTCTGGTGAAACAGAAGACAGCACAATTGCTGATATTGCCGTTGGTACAAATGCTGGCCAGATTAAGACTGGCTCATTGTCTCGCTCGGATCGCATTGCCAAGTACAACCAATTGCTGCGTATCGAAGAAGATTTGGGTGATGTAGCTACATATCCAGGTAAATCTGTTTTCTATAATTTACGAGGCTAAACATGCTACAAGCTAATGTGATGAGGAATAAAAGGGTATCTCGTTCATTTCCTATAGTGGATTTACTTTACAAGTCTTATGAGTTGGATTCAGAGGCCATTACACGTTACTGGTCTCAGCAGCTTTTAAATGCCAATGAAATTTTGCAACTGCATCAAGGGCTTATTCAGGATTCTTTTGAGAGGCTCTCATACATAGCCAGCAAACATCAATTAGATGCTTACTATAAGGATTTAGTAGCTCTTCTAAGTAAAAACTTATTTGTACCCATTCAAAAAAGAAGTGTGGACCCAGTTAATAGCCAAAGAGTCCTCTCCCAATTTGTTTTGATCGCTCATGAATGTTTTCTAGATACCGCCTTAAATTTCTTTATGGCATCCTCTGAGACAGTCTTAAAGCCAATCTATGATGAGTATCATGAGAGGGTGCAGAATTTACTTAATTCATCTGAAATTCCCAATTAGACAGTATCTAAATCGTATCTAATGAGTGAAATTGAGCATTATTTTTCTATACACAATCGATCATGGGATTGCTTGGGAGAGCTAACTACTGAAGAAAAACGAGTGCGCATCGACTTAGCTACATGTTATAGACTTGCTGCCAAAATGAATTGGGATGATGGTATCTATACCCATATCTCTGCAGCCATTCCCAACCAACCTGATGTCTATTTAATTAACCAATTTGGGCTAAGGTTTGACGAAGTGACCCCCTTAAATCTTGTCAAAGTAAATATATTGGGAATTGTATTGATGGGGGCTGGGCCAGCTAATGTTTCTGGGTTTGCAATCCATGGTGCCGTGCATGCTGCCAGAAAAGATGCGATGTGTGTTTTTCATTTACATAACGAATCTAGTATTGCTGTCTCGGCCCAGGCAAAAGGGCTACTCCCTTTATCTCAGCATGCGATGCGCTTTTATCAAGATCTTGCCTATCACCCATATCAAGGATTGGCTTTATCAGCAGATGAGCAAAATGAACTTATCGGTAATTTAGGTGCAAAAAAGGCCTTACTATTAAAAAATCACGGAAGTCTTGTTTGCGGAACATCGGTCCAGCAGGCATTTTATCTGATGCATACCTTAGATAAGGCTTGCTCCATTCAGCTAAAGGTGCGTGATCCGATGAATGATGCCATCTACCCTGATGAGCATATTTGCAACAAAACATACCAACAGCTTTGCCTGGACGGGGATGCGGAAGGTCAAATTGAGTGGCCAGCCTTTGAGCGCTGGCTATTGAATTCTTAGTAATTAACTCACAGGAGATCTTATGCCAATAATTCAGATACAACTTTTTGAGGGTCGGAGCGCTGACGTTAAGCGAGAGTATGCAATTGCAATCACAGAGGCCGCAGTAAAGATTATGGGATGCTCGGCAGATTCGGTCGACGTTATCTATCAGGATGTAAAAAAGTCTGATTGGGCTACTGCTGGTAAGTTGTGGAATGAACAATCATAAATCCGAGCCTTCTCTTTGGTAGGTATTCAAATTCCCCCGCTTTCAATAATTTGCCTACCTGTCGGGCTTTTATCATATTCACTAATTGCCACTTTATATCCTTAGTAACTATTGAGTAGGCAATGCACGCCACAGTCCCTTCAGGGTCGTTAGCTGCCCCTGGCTATACGAGCGTTACTTAAAGTAACGCTTATCAATACCCAAAAACCACCTTGGAGCAACCAAGTGCGAAATGGTTGTTCAAAAATTCCTTTGGTTTTGAAAACCAAAGACCGATAGACCACTTCATTTAAATCCCTGAATTTGCTTACACATTTGCTTACACACCGACACTGACCACCCGCAGAGCCCCTGTTTATATGGGTCTATCTTGGGTGTCTGCTCTCATAAGAGAGATAACCTCGTTGTATTTTGCTAAGAACCTAATAAACATAAGGGTCTTAGCGCGGTAAGGGTGGATAAGTTTACTTACACACCGCTTACACACCGAGGCAAGTAGTAAAGAAGTAG
>Ga0316219_1002228_pt1 | contig 18297 bp, 33 predicted proteins | sample TBH18003PmetaG_FD_203635 | JGI IMG/M metagenome (GOLD analysis project Ga0316219, IMG submission 203635) | Freshwater microbial communities from Trout Bog Lake, Wisconsin, USA - TBH18003P | ecosystem: Environmental > Aquatic > Freshwater > Lake > Hypolimnion/Profundal zone | place: USA... | reverse complement strand
TTTTTCCCGGACGGCCTGGTGAATCTGCGCGCGCGATTTCAGAAGACGAAAAAACGGGCAAAAGCGCGCAAAAGCACGCAATCACAAGGGTTTTATAAGGTTGGCTTGCGTGAAGACGGTTTCACAAGCCAAAAGGCCAAAACAGGCCGGAATGAAAAGGTTTGAAGTCCATTTTGAGCTTTCAGGCGAGGTTGAACTCCATGTTTTGAGCGGGCTTAGCACCGGCCTTAAAGGCGGGTTTAACTTTCCGTTTGGAACCCTTCAAAAGACGGGCAGCGGCGGCCATATCGCGCGTCGGATCGGCGGCGGGGGGTGTTGGCAGGCGACCGGCCATCAAAAGGGCGTGGCTGGCCAAAGAACGCACGGATTTGGCTTCCTGGTAGATTTCATCCCAGTGAATCTTGTAGTGGGATTGGACTACGCGCCCGAGCCAGGCCGGGCGGTATTTTATGGCGCCGGTATTGCCTTGCTGAAGGGCTAGCATAATCGTTTCCAGGAAGATCTCTTTTTGGCGGGCAGCGGGGAGGGTTACGCCACGATCTTCGAGGTAGGTTGCGGGCCACAAAACAACCCACATCAGGAGGCGGCGTTTGTCCTTGGAAAAACCGGACGGATCGCCATCGTAAAACTTGCGGGCGATTATGCCCAAAAGGTCATCGGTCAACTCGCTGGAAACGGTCGGTTTCATCAGAAGGGTTTTTCGACTTTTTCAGGCTCCAAAATGGGAAGGATGGGAAGCATGGGAGTGATGGGGGTCCGGGCTTGGACGCATGCCGCGCAATCGCACTCGACGCCGGCCTTGGTTTTCATCTGGTGGATGGTGTCTCCGGCGGCGTTGCGGAGACCGTTCAGCCAGCGGCTGAGGGTCCATTGAATCTGACTCAGTTGGGAGCCGCAAAACTTCTGTTTGCCGGTGTCGCGATCGCGCCGGAAAATTGGCCGGGCATCCAGGTCCATCAAGGTCATGCCACGGGCGGGGCGATCCAGTTTCCACCAACGGTTTTTGTCCTCCAGAATCTTGGCGATGTCGGCGGCGAGTTGCTCGCCCCGGTACAGTTCCAGGCAGGGGATGATTTCCGTCAGAATTTGATTCCGCAGGACGCGCGCTTGGTTCAGCGCCGGGTCAACCGCTTCACGGCCGGCCCGGACGCTCACGCCCAAAAGACATTGCAGTTCGGCCATCAACTTGGTGCATTCGTCCAATCGCTCAATGTCGTCAGTGCTGGTCAGTGGCCGGCCCAAAATCTCACCGAATTTGGCCAGGCGAAAATTGCGATCGCCGGACTTCCATCCACGATCTTTGCAGACCTTGGCCCAGGTGATCATGATGGATGTGCGTTGGGAGGGGGTGATGTTCATTTGGCAGCCCTCCGAAGGGTACAGGTTTCCCAGCCGGCAATGGCAAGTGCGCGCGTTAAAAGCGCGATCGCTTTCTGGTCGCCGACATCGGGGTTTTCGCGGCCTTCCAAAACCTTCAAAGCTGATTCAGCTTCTGCCCTGGTGATGGTCCAATCCTCTGTGGATTTAGGTTTCGGGTGTGAACGGAATTTGAAGTGATATTTCATATGCGTTGCCAGGGTTCGAGGTAGGGCAGGCCAAGGTACGTGAAAATGTCCTTTTCCGAGGTGACCCGGACAAGGTTGTCTTTTTCATCGGTGAAGCCGGAACCGTATGGATGCCATTTCCATCCACGCGCCTGGGCGGCGACTGCGATGCGGGTATTGTGCTCGGCGCTGCCGGTGCGGCAGACGAGATAATTCCACCAATTGGCCGGCGTGGCGGTGAATAGGTCAACTGGGATCCCGCTCGCGACGTGGACCGCCAGCTTGTTCTTCTCGCCCCAAATGTTTGAGCCGCTCACATTTGGACGATGTCGGATAATTTCTTTTTGGAGCAAGCTGCTCAAAACCTCATCTGCCAGGCTGATTTGGGTCTGGTAAAGAAGATCAATATTACGCCATTCCAGTTTCGGGATGAATAGAATTTCCACGTCGCCAACGTCCTGTTTGCGGCGGCGGAGCGAACCAGCCACGATCAGGTTGTCAGTGAACGGCCTAAGGGCGTCGCAAAGCTCTTTGGCGACCTTCAGGGCGTCGGCGCGGGGATAGCGGACTTTGCTCATAGCTCGATGGCTAGATGTTTGCTCATAATTTATTTTCCCGCCGGCACATCCTCGTCGCTGAATTTGCTCCGGCTCTCGAAGCGCGTATAGGGTTTCAGGAACGTCAGGTGTACGTCGCCGGTGGGGCCGTTGCGCTGCTTGGCGATCAGCCAGTTGACCGGGATGCCGTCCGCCTCCGCTGCGCTACGGCGCGACGAGTCTTCCTCTTCGTCGCCTGGGTCGGGTTTATAGAGCAGCCCGACCAGGTCAGCGTCCTGTTCGATGCTGCCGGATTCGCGCAGGTCGCTCAGGCGGGGCTTGCGGCTCTTGTCTTTCTCCAGTTCGCGGTTGAGCTGGCTTAGCACGATCACGGGCACGTTCAATTCCTTGGCCAGCGCCTTGACGCCACCTGAGATTTCGGAAATTTCCACCTGACGATTCTCCTGGGCTTTCCGGCTGCCGGAATTCATCAACTGGAGGTAATCAATCACAAAGAGCTTGATACCATGCTGCGCGTGCATCCTCCGGGCCCGCGCGCGGAGCTGGAGGATGGACAGCGCGGCGGTGTCGTCAATGTGGAGGGGGGCGGCATTAATGCGAGTGGCGGCGAGTTGGAGCTTGGGGAAGTCGGCCTGGCTCATGAAGCCGTCGCGGATGTTGCGGAGGTTCACCCGGCCCAGGGAACACATCATGCGGAGGATCAAGCTCTCGCCGGACATTTCGAGGCTGAACACGCCAACGGGCAAATTGAGTTCCAGGGCGACGTGTTCGGCGATGCCCATGGCGAGCGAGGTTTTACCAACGGAGGGGCGGGCGGCGATGACGATCATTTCGGCGCCATGCAGGCCGTCCGTCATTTTGTCAAAGTCTGTGAAGCCGGTGGCGATGCCGCTGATCTCACCCTGACGGCTGAACATCTTTTCAATCGTGCCCAGGGCGGAGTTGACCAGGTCGGCGCGGTTGCGGGTGCCGGACTGCACCCGGGAATCGTTCACCTGGTTGATGTCCTTTTCCACTTCATCCAAAAGCTGCTCAACGTCGCCCTCGAAATCGTAGATGCGGCTCACTGTGGCCGTGCAGGTCTGTACCAATCGGCGGAGCAAGTATTTCTCCTGAACGATTTTCAGGTAGTAGGCCAGGTTGGCGGCGCTGGGGACAACATCCTGCAACTGGCTCAAATAAACCATGCCGCCAACCTGTTCCAACATCTGCGCGTCCTTTAACCGCTGTTGAACGGTCATTAAATCCACCGGGACGCGGGCGTTGAACATCTCCGCCAGCAGCTCGTAAATGGTCTGATGGCGGAGATCGTAGAACGCGGCCTTGCCGTCGTCTTTCAGGGTTTCTATGCACTGGCCAATGCAGGTGTTGGGGTCAATCAGACAGCAGCCCAACACGCCCATTTCCATTTGCAGGTCGTGGGGCGGCAGCCGGTCCACGGCGGCATTTGCGGAATCGCCGCGCTGGCGGCGGGTGCGTTTCAGGTCTGTGACGGATTCGATCATGGGACCTATTCGGTCATTTGTTTTCAGCGAAGAAGCAAGCCGCTTCCTCAAGGTTGTTTGAGAATGTCATTGCCATTGTAAAGTCGCCAGATCGGTTGCTATCGGCGAGGGCGCCGATGGCACCGCACTGCGACGGGGCGTCGCAGCTACGGGTGAAGCGTTGCTTCCCAGATGCCACAGCCCGGCGCAATTTCCTTCAAGGCGATCCGCGTCTCGATTTCGTCGCGGTCGGCAGTCGGTTCCGCGAATTTTATGAACGCTTTGGCGGCGCAATGCCCCGCGCCGATGCTCGCGGGGTCGGACGTGCAACTGGCGGCAACGCCTAGGGAATAATCCGCCCCGCCCAAACTGGCGCTCGCGCTAAAGGCGCGATAGCGTTTGGTGTCCTGGCCGTGGGGACTGACGAGTTTGATGATGATCTTATTCATTCCAAATCCTCCATTCTGCCGGTTGCGTCGCTGCCGCATTTTTCCGCGAGTTGCGGAAGTTCAAACCGACTGACCGGTTCGTTGCGGTAGTGGTCCATCAAACCGCGCGCCACTTCCTCGCTTACCGGATTGATGGAATAGATCGCGCCTGGGCCGTACAGACGTGTGAACGCGGGCTGGCCGTCGTAGCTGGGCACGTCCACGCGCAGAAACGCGCCGCCGGCGATTGTGGACTCGCTGACTTTGCCCACAATCTTCTGGTGGCCGAATAGTTCGACCAACGCCCACTCGTTGAAGGTACATTTTTCGGCGCTCATGATTGCACCTCCTTGGAACTCGCGGGCGAGACGCCCGCGCCACTAGCCGCCTCACCGAGCGATTTCTGCACCAAGGTTTCAATGTCATCGTCATTGGCGCGCACGACGGCCTTGTCGGCGCCGGACACGATGTTGCAGCCGAGTTTCTGGAGGATCTCCTTGGGCAGCTTCTTGAACGCGGCCTTGATGACACTGACGGAACGGTCCAAGAGCGTTTTGCCCTGGGCGGCCGGCAGCAACGTTTCAATGCGGTCAACCAGGATTTCTTCCGGCGGGAGCGTGATGGTGTCGCGCTCTTTCTCGAAGCCCACGGTGATGCCGGCAATTTCGCGGGTTTTGGGTTTGACGAACAGGTCTCGGCCCGTTTGGAGGTTGGCCAGCAAGGAGGCGCGCGAGGCGGCGCAATCGTTCTGGATGATGCGGATGTTATCGTCAAATTCGCGCGTGGCGAGGTTGACGGCCTTTTGCCGGGCCTCGAATAATTTTCGCAGGCGGGCGCGGCTGGCCGCGAGATCACGGCAGTTGTTTTCGATTACAGTCATTTCGTTCATGGTGTGTCTTTCTTTTTTTGGTTTCGGTTTTGGCTCACAAAACTGGCGAGGCGCCTTGGGGTCCGGCGGACGGGGCGTCCGCCGGCACACGCGAGGCGCGTGTGCTCCCCGCAGCTTCCGATCGGAGGCGGGCGCGTTCGGCGTTCACGAGGAACAGCTTTTGCATTCGCAATTCAGCGAGCCGGTTGACTTGTTTGGCCTCCATGTTGTTCAACAGGAGGCGTTGCGTTTCAATCGCCAGCGCGTGTTGCGCGACGACCAGTTGCAGGATGGCGATTTGCGCCACCCGCTTGCTTTGATCTTTGCTTTCAGTGCTCATTTTTTTTCTCTCCGGTTTGCTGGACGGTTGTCCAGCGGTTGTTTTCGGCTTCGATTAGTTGCTGGACTTGGGCTTCGGCCTCCATGCTCTGGCAGGCCGCCAGGCGCGCGTCCAGTTCGCGCAGCCGGGCTAAATGGCATTTTTCGGCGGTCTTATGGAACGTGACAAGGGTGATGTTCATGCTCATGCTTCTTGGTTCACCGCCAGCAGCTCCAGCCTGGTGGCGATGGCGCGGTTCAGTTTCAGCGCGGCTTTGAAGTCGCGCTCTTCGATCAGGTCCACTTGCGCGTGCAGCGCGATGGCCAGGGGCTGATCGTGTTTGGCCAGCATGAAAAATGCGGTCGGAAGTTTTTCGACCAGCTTGTTTTCGGCGGCCTGGGCGGCGGGGGATAAGGTTATGCTCATATTTTTATTCGTGTAATCCGTGTAATCCGTGGTTAAAACTTGCTGGTTGGCAATTCGGGCTGGGTCGCTTCATCCACGGCGCGGCGCATGGCCGCGAACCATTCCGCCGGTAACATCCGGCGGGTGATCGGCGCGGGGATGAAGTTGCAGGCCAGATGGCCGCAGACCGGGCAAGGCACATTGGTTTGCGTCCGCCGCTCGAAGGTCATAAAGACGACATCGTCGCAGTGGTCGCAAAACCAATGGCCTTTGGTGATCATTTGCGATAAATGATTTACGATTTGCGTTTCATCTCCGCCTGGGCGCTCTTGAGCGCGGCGGCCACGTCGCCTTCTTTCACGTTTTTGATATTCGCCAGGCGGACCGCCACCCGTCGAACCAAACTGTAATGGCCAAAGGTGCTGGCCTCGGTGGCGATCTTCTTGAGCGCCGCGGCTTCGTCGTCGAATTGGTGTTTGGGAAAAAACAGGGCCACGTCTTTTTCGGGCAGCAGGCTGGTTTCATACACCGCATGGTTGCGACGCGCCACCTGTTCGGCCTCGTTGGGAAAGAAGTCAAACCACTTGTCATATTCACCCGGGACCGCACAGAGCACGATGACGATGTTGGTTTCGTTTAATAAGAATTTGATCAGGTTGAGCGCGGATTTTCCAAAATGCTCCCCTTCGTCGAAAACCAACAAAAGCTGCCGGCTCTGACAGAATTTAATCAGGTCGTCTTCCATCTTGGCAACGCGCGGGTTTTTCCCGACGCGCACTCCCACAGCGCGGCAGATGTCAATGAGTGGTACCAGGCCGCTCTCGCTCCGTCGCCAGGCGGCGCGCACCTGGACAATGCGCGCGTTTTTTTCGGCTTGCAGGTGATTGCATAGCATGGTTTTTCCGCCGCCTGTCGGGGCCAAAAACAAGATGAGCCGCTCCGGTCCCTGTTTGACGCTGCATTCGGCCACGGCGGTTTCGACCGCGCGAATTTTACTAGTCAAGAAAATGTCGAGTTCTTGCACGCGGGTCATCAGGGCGCGCTTGCGCGGGATCTCGGACAGGATTTGCTCCAACTCATCAAAGAGGCTCCGCCGACGCTCTTCGGAGACTTTGTCCAGATAGCTTTCGGGGCGGCCCGCGTCGAGGGCGTCCATGATCTGGTCAAAGAGACTCCGCCCGAACGGGAGGAACTTGCGCGCAAAGTCGGCGGTGGATTTTTCTTTTTTCGATTCCTCCAGAAGCGCGGATAGCAGCGCGTGCTGTTCGGGGGAGGGTTTCCATTTGGTGACCTGTGTGTTTTCGGTGCTCATTTTTTTGTTGGTGCCGATGATCGGCGGTTAGTCGAACTGTGTTGTGGGCGCGGTGTATTCCCGCGCCAAAGTGTCTTCCGTGCAATCGTCCACGCGGACTGGCTGGGTCATTTCGTCGGCACTCTGCCTAGGTGCCGCTGCGGGCGTCAGTTGGGCGTTGTGCAGACGCATGAACTCCACGCCCGCGCCGGCGGCGGCATGGCGCTCGCGTTGGGGAGCCAGCTTCAGAGCCTGCCAATGGTTTTTCACGCCCATGGCCTCTTTCACGCCGTGATCGTCATTGCGCGCGGGCTGGAGGTCCGGCGGGCAGACACTGACCACGGAACCCCGCGCGTCGCAGATCACCAGCGCGTCGGGGGAGATGGGGTTGATGTAGGGCGTGTATTGCTCGCCCTCGGGCAAAGGACGGCCTTCGGCGTCAATGGCCACGAACACCAAGGCATCCGGCGTGCAGAACTCATTGCGATCCTGGATCTCGAATTTGCCCTTGCGCACCGTTACGGCCGGGCGGGCGAATTGCGGTCCCACCAGCGCGGGAATCATCATCATCGGCAGCGGCGTGAGCTGATGGCGCTGAGTCTTATCCGCTTCGGCGCGGGTCATCCGACGGGCGCGAAAGAGGAGATCGTTGGCCTGGATGGCTTGAATGGCGGCGCTCTGCCGAGACGCCGCTACGTTAGCCAGGGCGGCCAGCGGTTGCCAGGGCGCGGATTCAATCTCGCGGAATTCCTTGGTGACGAAGCCGCATTGCTCCCACGAATTGCATTCATGATCGGGATCGTCATTCACCAGGTTCATCACCCGATTGGCCGCCTGGGTAAACTCGGCAAAAGTCATGCGCGGAAGGATCAGGCTGGCAGCCTGGTCCACGCCCATCAGCCGGGCCGCTTTGAGCAGCTTGTTGTTATAGGCGTCGGCCCGCTCCATTTCCTCCGGGGCGAAATCGCGGCTCTTGCCCACCTGGCCCTTGAGCGCATCCAACCAGTCATCCAGCATCCGCCAGAATTGTTCGACGTGCGGCTTGAACCGGAAATTGCCGCCCGCGGGCGGAGCGAACTGGCCGGGATGGGCCGCCTTGCGGAACCGGCCGCCGCGATCCACGCGGACCTTGCCGCCCGTGCAATCAAAAATCCGCTTCTCAAAATCGTCTCTTAACGGGTCGTTAATTTTGAGTTTAAGGTTGCCGCGAATCGCCGACGTGCCCCACTCGCACAGCAGCATCGTGCCCACATCCGCGCGATAGCCGCGATGCGTGAGCACGGCCACGATGAACCACATGAAATCTTTTTCCGTCAGGGTGCGCTTGGCTTCGGCTTCGAGATCCCAAAAGGTGGGCTTGATCACCATGCTAAACATGCAGTCCGACAACGCATCCACCGCGCCAAAACAGCGCGGACGCAGGGCGCGCAATTGGCCGGGGAAGTTCACCTTCACGTTGAACTCGTGATCGTCAAACTCCATGAACTCGCCCAGCTTCAAGCCCAGGCGCGACGTGCGAATCTTGAAGCCCAGATTGCCCGCCTGCTTGATGCCGATGCGCGCGGCGGCCAGCTCGTAGGCATCCGGAAGATGACGGTTCAGGTTGGATTCGGTCCAGCCGGTGGGCACGTCCGTGCGCGGATCGGCGGCGGGCCAGTCGGTGTAACCGGGGATCAGCTCGTAAGCCTGGCCGTTGATTTCAAAGGGCAGTTTGGTTTGCCAGAGCGCCAGCAATTGTTGGCGGGCGTTGCTGCTCACGCGCTGGTGAAGTTCACAGAGCAGTTTCCAGAACTGAATAAATTCAGGCGGGAGCGCGCGGAGCTTGAACTCGCGCTTGAGATGGCGGGACAAATTGTTGTGGCCCCAGCCTTCCGGCATTCTGCGCACGTCCCTGCTCTTCCAGTCATAGCCCGCAATGGCCTCCGCCTGGCCGGCATGGTTCAGCCCGGTCTGCCATTGGCGCCGCAGACTGCGGATGGCTTCTTGCAACTGGCCGTCCAGTTCATCCACGCGGTTCAGGGCATAGACCACGAAGGCGGCCGGCAACGCGGTGGCGCGGTCAATCCAATCGCCGCCGGCGCGTGAGCAGTTGACCAGCACAGTCCAATCCTTGGCTTCAATCCACCAATCATACTTTTGCCGGAAGGTGCCCAATTTCCAATTGGCCAGCGGGAACAGTTTGAGCACGGCCTTGCAGGCGCTGTTCACGCTCTCACGATTTTTGACGCGGGCCAGCACCAATTCGCACGCGCTGCACAAGGCGCGGGTTTCGGACCGCACATGAATGTTCCGTTCATCATTCTCCGGCAAGGTGATGAGCAACGGCAGTTCGTCCTGGTAAAACATCACCGGCTGGCGCGCGGCCAGGTACTCGCGCACGTCGTGGACCGGCTGGATCAGCGGCGCGCTGAACTGCAAACCCATTCCATGTGGAACAATTTGGACAGAATTAACCGGATTAACCGGATAAGACGGGGCCGCTTGCTCCATCCTGTCCATCTTGTTCATCCTGTCAGAATCAGAATCGGGCGACGCCGCGCTTGCAATCGGGACGGTTTGTGTACGTGGCTCCCCTGCTTGGTTGGCGTCGCCCAAAATGTTGAGATCGGAGATCATGATTCAAAACGGATATGGCTGCATCAGACCCAGCGCTTGCAAGGCGGCGGCGGCAATGGCGTCCGTCACATTATTGCTGTCGTAAAAAAAGCTGTCGCCGTGATCCCCGGGAGCTCGGTAAAATTGAGCGCTATGCGATTTCTCGCAATTGGCGGGATTGAACCAAACATTGCAACGCCAACCGCGTTTGACCATTTCCTCAATCAGCGTGTGCGCCGGATTGAGGTTGTGGCCAGCGGCGTCCACGAAATACAGGAAGCAAAGGGAGCGACGAACGCACGCATCTTGCGGCAGCTTTTTCCGATTATACTCCAAAACCTCTTTCGCGAATTTCTCCGTCTGATAGCTGCCGGTGCCGGGAATGCAGTCGCCGGGTTTGGCGGGCGTCTCAAGTTGCCAGTAAACCGTGCAGAACGTGCCTAGCGCCTTCCTCACGAGCCAGGACTTGGGCCGGGCGGGCATCTTTTCCCATTGCTTGACAGTGACTGGTTTCATTGCGGCCTTTCAAGATTGACAAAAAACAGGTGCGCCTCTTTGACGGCCGCCTTGAAGGCCAGCAACGTCTTTTTGCCGCCGGGCGCTTCATCCATGCGCGGGAAACCGTTCAGCGTGAGGTTCTCTTTGACCCAGTTGATGAAGATCCCCGCGTTGATCTCCATCGCGATCAGCCGCTCTTGGTCGTTCGCATATTTGGCCTGCATCCGCATCGCCTTCGTGCAGCCTTGGCCGCTCTTGTTCCCGCGCTTGGCGCGGGGATAGCCGTCCGCGCCCAGCTCGCCCTGCTTGAAGCCAATGTCCAGGAAGAGTTGCTTGGGCGTGCGCGCGGAGTCCAACACTTCGTCCATTTTGGAGCGCGCGGCCTGCAAGTTTTTCGGCAGTTCCGCCACCGGCAATGTCAGCAGATTTTCCGCCGGCACGGTCAAATTGTCCAAGTTGGACAATTTGAGGCCAGACCACTCGCAGAGGTTCTTGGCCAGACTGCGCCATCGGTGAATAGTGACATGCGGAACATCAGGGCAATGCGCTTCAATCCAAGGCTGGAATTGCCCATGCGGCACATTGGCGGCGATCCATTCGATGTACAGGCCGGCTTTCACCACGCGGCGGAAACCGTCGTCCGCGTCTTTGAGCAGTTCGCGGAGCTTGGCGGCGGCGACATCGTCGGCGACCACTTTCAGGGACGGGGCAAGTTTTTGGAGTTTATTCATGGATGGAAACATTTAAGCTGGCAGGCATGAACCTCCTGAAAATTCTACGCACCCTGCCGACTGTGACCCCGCCTTGCCAGCCTTGGGAATTGCTGTCCTGACAATATCCCCGAGCGCCTGTAATTTGCGGCGGCGGGCATCGCGGAGCCGTTTTTCGGCGAGGCGGTCCACACGGGCGGAGCGGGATTGATAGTTCATAATGCGCGCCCTTTCAGAAACGCCGCCGCGCTGGCGCGGGTGACGTGGCCCGGCCGGGACAATTCCAACCAACCGGCCTTGACCAGCCGCATGACATGTTGCGCGGACACGATCCACTGGCGCTCAATTTCGCCGCGCCGCAACTCAAATTTATGCGCGCCCAGGATGCTGGCCAGGACTTGGGGCAACTCCACGTCTTTCGTGGTTTCCGGCGCGATGATCTCGCGCGTCCAGAACCGCCACTCGGCGCGCTTGCCGTCAATCCCCAGGTTGAAGGCCCAGCGCAGCTCGCCGTTATCCACCATGGCGAACACGCTCTCGGCGTCGCAACCGAACTTGGCGCGCACCGCGTCCACGGGCAGGAACACGGTGCGCTGGCTCACCAGCAGGGGCAGGCCGGGTTGCGTAGCGGCGGTCTGGCGACCGCCGCCATTCATCCGGAGTCCGGTTTCGGTCATGCTCATACCAGGATCAGGATGACGGCCACGGCCACGGTCACCACGCTGCCGATCACGATGCCCCAGCACAAATCGCGCGTGCGGTTGGTTTGCGCGGGTTTCAGCCAGTCGCGGCGGACGGGCAGGAATTCAATCGGTTCATTGTTCATAGGCATTTCAGTGTTTCAGGTTTCAGCGTTTCAGCATTTTCCCCAAGAGCCGCAAGTCCATCCGCAGGCAGGCGAGCCGCCATTGGAGCCAATCAATCAGTTGCAGCACGGTTTTCATTTCAGTATTTCAGTGTTTCAGTTTTTCAGCTTTTGAAGAGAAGCCGCCGAGGGACCCAGGCCGGCAAGCGCGGGCCAGTGAATTCATATGTGGACCCCTTCCCACGCACCTTTTAGAGCTTGAATCAGCAAGCCAGGAGGCGGTGCGGGCATTTGCGGCGGTGGAAGATTTCATTTAAAAGGTTGAGAGTTGAGAGCTGCGGGTGGAGGGTTCGGGCAATTGCGCGAGACCCATTGAACATAGCGTGTCGCAAATGATTTTTGCATCTTCCGTCCGCGCGCGCAGACCCAGGGACATGGACTCACCGAACACACACACGTAGCCGTTTACGAGCGAGAAAAATCCCGCGCTGACCGGCTTGAGCAAGCTGCGGTCAATCGCCTGCTTGTGCAGCACGATTTCCGGCACCAGGATCGCCACGGGCAGGCCGGGCGCCGGTTCGACGATCACGTATTTGTTGCGGCTCACTTGGCACCTCCCAGAATGATTTCCTTTTCCGCTGCCGTCAGGACCGGGCCTTTGGCAGGGGAATGATTGGCAGGGGAATTCTTCATTCCCTTGCCGTTCATTCCTTTGCCCTTGGTCGTTTTCGGAACAGGCGCGGAAGAATATGTCTTGCGCGGGAAAAACGAGACCACGGCGCAATTGACGGTCTGGCAGAGGTAAACCGCACAGAGCCGGTACGATTCCATTTCCTTCGCGCGCACATGGCAGGCCGGGCATTCGTTTTCAAAGGGGGGGTTCATAATCTCAAAATAACTGCGGCAATTCCTGGCTCACGGGAACGCCTAATTTGCGATGGCCTCCAGCGGCGCGACCAGCGGTTTCATCCCGTTCCATTCGCGGACCAGGTTGATGCTGCCCGCCATCGCCGATTCGGACACGCGCGGCTTCACCTTCCAATTCTCCACGTCCTCCCGAATCGAATAAACCGGCTGGCCCTTCTCGGTGACCACGCGGATGATGCGCATCAGGTGCAGATCGTTGATGCCCTCGCTGACATGCGTCTTGCCGATACCCGTAATATCCGTGAAGCATTGAAGCTGGGGGATGATGATGCTGTCCCGCTGCCAGCCAAAGGACATGTCAAGGATCACCTCCGCCAGATGCCGCTCCCGCTCGCTCAAATGATGCCGGCGCAGTTCGCGCCGGATGGTGGCGGCCCGCAGGCGATATTGGTCGCTCATGCGCGACTTGCATTCGGAACAAAGTTTGGCCTGGCACTCTCCGCAGAGTTTGCCGTTGCGAATATCTGCTTTCACGCCACCACCTCGCAGTCGCAAACGAGGGCGCACACCCAGTCGCGCGTGTCCACCTGGTAGGCGTGGACGCGGTTGCCGATGATCTCGATGATCCGGTGCAGACGTCCGTAATGGGCGCCGGAATAAACGATGATGGTGTCGCCGGGTTTCATACTGTTCCCACTTCGCGGAGTTTTCGTTCGATCGCCCGTCGAACTATTTTGCTTCGATCAGAGTCCTCGCTGCTGACAAGTTGGTTGATTTTCGGCAACCAGTCCTTGGGAATCCAAGTGCCGATGAAGGTGCAATCCTGTCGTCGGTAAGCTCCGCGTTTCTGTTTTTGTTGTGCCATTTGCAACCAAGTTACACACAGTTTAACACCCAGTCAACACTTTTTATTGTTTTTTTTGCTGCGGGGTGTTAAACAATACCCATGGCAAATCAACGCGCCGCAGACCAGGTTTTTATCGGCATCTGGATTTCCGCATCCTTAGGCCAGAAAATTGAATCCGCCCGCAAGGGGACGCCGCGATCTCAATGGGTGAGGGATGCGATAGCCGCGCTGCTTCGGTCCGAAGGTTTTGAAGTTTCAGATTCTGAATCTAGCGCCCCGGCGCGGGTCCGCACGGATTTTGCAAAAAAGATTAATTCCGCCAAGGTTCAGGCCGCTGCCGACAAAATCGAGGAGGAGTTGAAGCGCACAATCCGCAATCGGCGCAAATCTGCTGCCTGATCTCATGAGCGCGTTTTTCCAATTTATCCGCCAGTTCAAAGAGATCGGAACGATCAAAGTCCGATTCGTTTTCAATGCTTATCATGCACACAGTTTCGCGGGCGGGTTGGACATATACAGTCCAAGGGAACAAGTGTCCAACAACTTGTTTTTTCGGTGAATAATTCCGATGCCAAGAATGAAAATTTTGCTTTGCATCCTTGCTGCCGCGCTGCTGTGCGGCTGCCACCGCCAGCAATGGGAATACCGGGTGCTGCGTTTCGAGAATTCTGCCAGCATTGAGCGTAGCGAGGCTTTTATGGTCCGGACGAATACCAGTGAGGAATGGCTCAAAAAGTCGGCATACGCGGATTATCAGTCGGGGTTTTTCAATCTTGAGGAAAAGCCGCCGATTGCGGGTTTAAAGAACATTGAACCGGACCTGGCCACGCTTGGCGAGGAGGGATGGGAACTGGTTGCGGCAGTGCCGCAGACGGAAACGATCGGCGGCGCTAAGACGGATTTAAACGTGGCATTCAGCAATGTCCGCACGCTGAATATCTATTTGATCTTCAAGCGCGCGAAATAATTTGCGGCGGGTGACGGGGCGCGGCGGACGGGCCCCGAAAGCTTTCGGGGGAGGCGCGTGCGCTCCCCCGCATTCCGCACTCCGCATTCCGAATTCCGCACTTGAAATAATCCGTGACATCCGTGGAATCCGCGGTTAGATAGTTTCCGCTTCGTTTTTCTTCCTTCTTGCGGTTGGGTTCCTTGGGAACTCACGGTTTTTCCGGGCCTGTGTCATCTTCGCGTGGTGCAGGCCAAATGCAACATTGAAACCAATCTCCCGATTCTCCGGGCGTTAGCTCATCTCGCCCGGCCCTCATCGCCGCTTGGGACTTCGACCGCACTGGCCTGCGCGAACCCGAGCGGTGATCTGTTTCCCCGCCCGTCGCAGTCAACCATCAATCATACATCGAACATGAATAAATTGAAAATCATCGGCGTTGCGGCGTTCGCGCTGGCAACGATCACCCTCAGCGGCCAGGCGCAGACCATCTGTGAAGTTCCTTGCACCAACTGCATCTACACGCCGCCCACGACGAACAGCCCCGGCTCGGTGGTCGTGCAGACGGCCAGCGGGGCAACCCAAACCGTGGCCACCGTGCCCGCCGTCACCACCATCACGGGCACCGGCGTCAACACGGCGACCGCGCCCACCAACATCTTGGCTGACCTCGGCGTGTCCGGCGCGCTCGGCAACCTCTGGAGCGCCATTGACAAGTCCGACATCCTCCAGGCCACCAACTGGGCGGTCGCGCCGTATGCCACCTACGCGCCGGCTGCCGCCGACAAAATCGGCGGGGGCGTTTTGGCGATCTACAATGTGCCGCAGCTCACCGGCAACCTGGGCTCAGTTGGCGCAGCCTTGGGCGCGGATTGGCTGGGCGACTGGTCGCTGGTGTCCGGCAACATCACCATCCAGTCGGACACGCATCCGCTGGCACACATCACCTGGCTGGCGGGACTGCCGGCCTACATCACCAACATCACGGTGACGCCCTTCGCGCTCGTCGGCGTGGGCACGCCGATGAGCGGCGGGAACCAAGGCGCGGCAACCATCTGGGATACGGGGATGCAAATCAAATTCGGCCACTGGATGGGCGGGCGGTTTGGGACCGGCATTACCTGGGGCGAATGGATGAACGCGGGGAAAGAAAGCGGGCACAGGTACCACTTCTTCCTGTCGTACCAGAAGGGATTTTGATCCGCGAATTACTCCAATTAACGCGAATAAAAATATGATGCGAGCCAAAATGCTGGTCAGCCGGGTGACCGACTTCGGAAACAACTGCCAAGAAGTCGTCATGGCCCCCGTCTGCGGCAACAAACCTTTCGGCCCCAACGGCGAGAGCGAGGACAACACATTCGCCCGATACAGTCCCTCCGGCGAATTGAAGCTGATGATCACCAACCCCGATCTTTCCGGGAAGATCAAGCCACAGATGACATTCTACGTGGACTTCACTGAACACATTGCCTGACAACCTTAATCGTGTCACACGATTCTAACATGAGCCCGAAAGGGCATTCGAAACCGAGCGCCGCGCTGGCCGGCTGCGAAGTCACTCACCGGACGTTGAAGCGCCGGGCGAGCCAAGCCCTCTCGCAAGCTGAAGTGGGCAGCCAGCAACCCCTTTCCCGTAGCGGCGGACTGGCGTCCGCCGCCATTCAATCGGAACTGCAAATGTTCGCGGCGGTGGAAGATTTTCTGCGGCGCGAGTACGAACGTCTGCACGCGCTGCCGCCCGCGTTCCGGCCCCAGGCGCAGATTGCCGAACTCAAGGTGCGGAGTCACCAGCTCATCCTGGACGTGACCCGCTGGATGGAACGGGAGGCGCAAGCGTGATGACCTCCCAACAATGCCATTGGTTCGGTGAACCGCAGCCCGGCGAGGTGCTGGTCGGCATTGTGCGCGGCAATGATTTGCTGTCCCGGCTGATCAAATTGTTCAGTCACGGCATCGGCACGCACGCGATGTTCATTCGCGGGGATGGCAACATTGTGGAGAATTTCTATCCGCGGGTCCGGGTGCGCGGGTGGAACGAAGGCGAGCGCCGCCAGACGGAAGAATATCGAATCGCGGGTTCAACGCCGGCTGATTGGCTGGCGCTGGAGCATTGGTTCGCGCGCGAGCTGCGCCGGCCGCCGACGTATTCCATCCGGGATTTATTTCGGTTCGCCGCGAATAAACCGCCGTTGCCAGGCCAACGCGGGTTTTGTTCGATGTTCGTGCTCGAAGGCATCCGGGAGTGTTTGCCGGCCGGCAAGCAACCGCTCGTCAGACTCGAATACCAGGACTATGCAAGCCCGGCGATGCTGCGCATGTCCCCGCTGCTCATTCGTCGGCGCAAGTCCGCATTTCGTTTGTCATGAAAAATCAAATCATCCGTTACCTACTGGCGATGAACGCCACGGCGTTCGACAGCGCCATTCACGCCCTGGTGCTCTTCTGCGGTGTGGCGGGCACGCATCAGGTGATGGATTCGGTGCCGGCTCTGAACGTGCAGCAGCTCGTCACCCTGTTCTTCATCGCCTTTGGCCGCGCGCTGCTGGCCTATTTGGACGCGCATCCCATTTCGGATTTCTATAAAAACACAGGGGGCGGCAGCCCCGCAACGCCTGGTACCGGCGCCGAGCCAACTGCCGCCCCCGCACATTCTCCGAACGACAAGCTGGCGCCGTTCCTACCCAGCAATCCACCCATCCAATCATCCACCAATCCACTCCCATGATGCTCGCCGACACATTACCGACCGCACCCGCCACGAGCGACATTGGCATGTTCGTCCTGTGTGCCGCCGTGTTCATCGGGATGATCCTCTCGCTGATTGCCATCGGCAGCTACTTCGCCACGCGCCGCGAAATGGACGATGTCAAGGAGCGCATGACCAACATCGAAGACTTGATGGAGAAACGCACAGAGAAACTCCACAAGCGCATCAACCGGCTGCTGGCCGGCCAGATGCTGATTGCCGGCAAGGTCGGCGTCGCCCTGGACAAACACCAAAGCCAGATGGATGACATCTTGCGCGAACTCGAATCCGAAGAGGACTGAGCTATGACTACCTCAACGCTAAACTCCATTTTACTCCGCGCTTTGCGCCGCCGCTCGCCGCAGTCGGAAGCGGAACTGATCGTGGTGGCCAAAGAGGTGTTCGGCCCGGAATGCCATTCCAGCACGGTCGCCGAACAGTTGCGCGACTTGGACGACTTGGGCTTGATCACGCGCGAAAGCGACCCGGATGGGATTTTGCCGCCAAGCTGCGCGCTCACGGTCAAAGGCCAGCACAAAGCCAAACTACTCGGCTAAATGCACCATGCCCAAAAAAATCGAATCCAAGCTGGACCGCTACGCCGAATCGTTGCAGGCGATGGAGCGCGAGAATCCGCCCAAGACGCTGGCGGAAATGCAATCCTGGCTGGCGCAGGAAGGCGTCACCGTGGTGCAATCCACCATCTCGCGCTTTTTGGAATCGTTGCGCTCTTCGCAGGCCCAGGAGCGGGTTTTGGAGATGGTGGTCAGCGGCTCGGCGCAGTGCGACGAAGTGGATCAAGCGTTTGCCAAGCATCCCGAGCCGCAACTGGAAACGCTGATCAAGCTGTTCAAGACGCTGATATTTCAATTGACGGTCAAGGGCGCGGCGGATCCGGAGATGTTGTCCCTGGCCAATACGCTGACCCAGACGGTCTGCGACTTTATTTCCGGCCAGACGAAAGCGGCGTTCAAGGAGCGCGAGCTGACGCTGGACGAACGGAAGTACGAGGAAACCAAGAAGGACGAATGGACCAAGGCGCTGGAATACTCCCTGGAGGAAGCGAAAGAATTTCCCGCCGTGATGGAGTTATTCCGCCAGGCATTTCTCGCGCTGAAGCAAGCCAGGAGCGGCGACAAGCTGGCGCCGCCCCGGGGTGGCGACGGTCCGTCGCCACTTCCCGCCCAAATAACGAACGGATGAAAAAGCGCGCACCATCGTTTGAGCAGACGGCGGATGTTGCCTTGGGCGACCAGCGCGGCGTCAAAGCGCCCTTGCGGAAATCGTTTGAGGAATTCCTTCTGTATGATGCGCGCGTGCCGTCCGGGCGCGGCCTGCATGGTCCCTATTCGTTTGAAGGACGCGAGGCATTGTTGTCCGTGGT
>Ga0316219_1002226_pt1 | contig 18326 bp, 16 predicted proteins | sample TBH18003PmetaG_FD_203635 | JGI IMG/M metagenome (GOLD analysis project Ga0316219, IMG submission 203635) | Freshwater microbial communities from Trout Bog Lake, Wisconsin, USA - TBH18003P | ecosystem: Environmental > Aquatic > Freshwater > Lake > Hypolimnion/Profundal zone | place: USA... | reverse complement strand
TCATGTCCGCGTGTGATTTCGCCGTCGCCACCAAGGACGCGAAATTCGGCTACCCCGAGGTGCGCCGCGGCCTCGTGCCCGCGCTCATCATGACGTTCCTTCGCCGCCAGCTCCGCGAGCGCGAAGCCCGCGAGCTGCTGCTGCTCGGCAAGCCATTCGACGCCGCCCATGCGCACGCCATCGGCCTGGTAAACCGCGTCGTGGCCGACGAAGCCGCGCTCGCCACCGAGGTGAAATCCCTCGTTAGCTCCCTGCTCCAGGGCGGACCCGAGGCGGTCGCTGAAACGAAGAAACTCCTCGCCGAGCTCTGGCCTGTCACGGTTTCAGCCGACCTCGATCGCGCCCACGCGTATCACCTCAGCGCCCGGAATTCCGCCGAGGCGAAGGAGGGCGTCGCCGCTTTCCGCGAGAAACGCCCGCCCAAGTGGGCTCCGTGAACAGGCCACAGACCTTTTGCCCACGGATCACACGGACCAGAATCAGGAATTCTGATCGGAAGGTTCCATCCGTGCCATCCGCGTAATCCGCGGTCGCCTCAGCGTGTCCAAGAAAAAGGCGGGGTCATTGGACCCCGCCCTACAAACTGCCCTTCAAATTTGGCAGCAATCACCCGCCGCCCCCCGGCGGCGGGTGATCACTGCGATGCCAGCATTATGCTCCCAGTGCTGGCCCTGGAAAGATTGAGCGCCACCTGCCCGCGGAGCGCGTTCGCGCCCTTCAGCATGAGGCGGTCGGCGACTTCCCGCCGCTGCGTCGTGTCGGCCGAGGCGAAGGCCTGCGTGATGACGCCGACAATATTGCGGGCGGTGACCAGGTCGGCATCGGGGGCGGGATTGTTCGCCCCCTGCGCCACCCAGCCGCTGCGCGTCGCCTGGACCAGCGCGTGCGCCACGCCCCGGCCTTCGGCGTTCACATAAACCACGGACATGCCCGGACGGAGCTGAGCGAAGTCACAGGGCGTGACCACGATCGCCGTGCCGCTGGCATAAATGGGTTCCATCGACTCGCCCGCGCCGATGAAGGCTTGCGCACCCGCGAGATGCGACGCCGCGACCTCGGCTGCGCGCAGTTCCTGACCCTGCTTCACCAGTACCGGAGCCGGGGCCAGAGCCACAACGGAGTCGAGATTACGGCTCACGGTCAGCGTGCTGCAGCCGCCGAATCCCAGCGCGCCACCCACCAGCGCCAGCGCGGGCAAAACGCGGATCAGGGCGGATCCGGCGCGCGCTGCGCAGTGGGAACGGGGGGATTTCATGCCCCCAGAATAGTCTTTTCGGCCCAACCCAACTATCCGGTCCAGCCCGCGATCCACCGCGTGAATTCCGCTAGGGTATCTACCCCATGATTTTACCCCAGGTTGGCCGCCGCCCACTGCGGCTATTGCAACTTTTTGCCCTGCTGGACTATAATCGATTGAGACCCACCCCGATTGGGACGATAAATCTAACCCCAACGGCCTTATCCATGCCTGCCGAATCCAACACTGCCAAGATCCGCGTTTTGTATGCGGACGATGACCCGCAAATCTCGGAGGTGGTGCAGACGTATTTCACGCGCACGGCACCGGAGTGCGTCTTGGAAACGGTCCCCAATGGCCTCGGCTGCCTCGACCGCATGCAACGCGGCGGGGTCGACGTGCTGCTGCTCGACTTCGAGCTGCCCGACATCGACGGCCTCCACATCCTGAGCGAACTCGCGTCGCGGGGCGACACCACGCCCGTGATCATGGTCAGCAGCAAGGGCCAGACGAAGCTCGCCGTCCGCGCCCTGCGCGCCGGCGCCGTGGACTGCGTCGACAAGACCAGCCCGCAGTTCCTCGAGCTCCCGGCCATCGTCCTGCACGTCCACGCCCGGCAGCAGAAAAACCTCAAGGTGGCGCGCCCGGCCGTCCCAGCCGCGGAGAAATACCACATCCTGCTCATCGAGGGCACGGAGGGGCTGCGGCAAAACCTCACGGACTTTTTCGCCCGCACCGCCCCGCGCTTTGTCCTTGTGCCGCTGCCTGCCGTCGACCGCCTCGAGCGCGCGCTGTCCAGCCCCGTGGCGTTCGACGCGGTGATCGTCGGGCCCAATCCCAGCCCCGAGGGACCGCTCGATGCCCTGCGCAAGATCCATTCACATTTCGTCGATGCACCCGTGCTCATGCTGGCCGCGCGCAACGACGGCGAGACCGCCGTCGCCGCGTTTAAGCTCGGGGCGCAGGATTACATCCTGCAAAACGAGGGCTACCTTTCGGAATTGGTCTTTTCGCTCAACATCCTGCTCCGCCGCGCCGACACCGAGCGGCTCAACCAGCGCCTCACGCGCGACCTCGCGGAACTCAATCTCTCGCTCGAAGCCCAGGTCACCACGCGCACGCAGGAGCTGCAGTCGGAGGTCGCTGTGCGCCACAAGGCCGAGCGTAGCGCCGCCGAGCACGCTGTCCGCCTGCAGATCCTCTCGAAGCGCCTCTTCAAGATCCAGGAGGACGAGCGCCGCGCCATCGCGCGTGAGCTCCACGACCAGGTCGGCCAGATGCTGACCGGCCTCAAGATGCAGCTCAAATCCCTCGCCAAACAGGCCGCCGTCAGCGGCGCGCCCGCCGCCGCGTTGCAGGAGAGCCTGGCCGAGTCCCTCACCGTCGCCAACGACCTCATGGGCCACGTGCGCGGGCTCACGCAGCAATACCGTCCCCGCATCCTCGACGACCTCGGCCTCCGCGCCGCGCTGGAATGGCATGCCCGGTTGTTCCAAAAGCAGACCAGCGTGAACACGACCGTGGACGTTTCCCTGCCCCAGGAACGACTGCCGATCGAACTCGAGATCACCGTTTTCCGCATCGTGCAGGAAGCACTCACGAATGTCGCCCGCCACGCCGGCTGCGACACGGCGACGGTGACCGTGACCCACGCCGAACCCGTGCCCGGCGCCGAGGGCGGACGCCTGATCGTGGAAATCGTGGATCGCGGCCGGGGATTCGACCTCGACGCGGTGTTGGAGTCGCGCACGTCCATCGGCCTGACCGGCCTGACCGAGCGCGTGACGCTCGCGGGCGGCACCGTGGAAATTTTCTCGCGCGTTGGCCAGGGCACGCGAATCCAGGCGGAATTTCCGCTTGGCGTCGCCGCCGAGCACAAGCCCAGCTTGGCCCACAGCGAAGCCGGAGGCCGCGCATGAACACCGTCGTGCTGGCCGATGACCACGAAATCGTGCGCAAGGGCGTGCGCAGCGTGCTGGAGGCGGACAAGAACTTCACGGTCCTCGCCGAGGTTTCCGACGGCCTGGCCGCCGTCGCCGCCGTGGAGAAACACCATCCCGCCCTGCTCTTCCTCGACCTCAGCCTGCCCCGCCTGCACGGCATCGAGGTTCTCCGCCAGGTGCGCTCCGTCAGCCCACAGACCCGCGTGCTCATCCTCTCGATGCACAACGACGAGCCCTACGTGATCGAGGCGCTCCGTGGCGGCGCGATGGCTTATCTGCTCAAGGGCTCCGACACCGCCGAGATCCTGCATGCCGCCAAGGAGGTGCTGGCCAACCGCCGCTTCCTCAGCGCGCCGCTCTCCGACTGGGCCATCAGCGCCCTCGTCAGCAAGCCCGCCGAGGCCTCCGACCCGCTCGCCTCGCTGTCCCCGCGCGAGCGCGAGGTGCTGCAATACGCCGCCGAGGGCATGAGCAACGCCGAGATTGCGGAGAAACTTTTCCTCAGCCCACGCACCACCGAAACCCATCGGACCAACCTGATGCGCAAGCTCAACCTGCAGACGCAGACGGACCTCGTCCGCTTCGCGATCCGCAAGGGCCTGATCCAAGCCTAGGCGGCCGTAGGCCGCAGTTGTGAGTTGAAAGTTGAAAGCGGCCGGACGGGCAAAGCGCCTCCGGCTTTCAACTTTCACCATTCAACTTTCAACTACCCCTTAGGCTCGGCTTTCTTCTTCCCGCGGCCGGACGGCTTCTTGGCTTCGCCGTCGGCATACTTCGAGGCCTTGGCGTTGAGCCAGAGTTCGTCCTTGGCGTTCTTGTTGAGCCAGAAGATTTCGCCCGCGTGCTCGACGAACACCGGTTTCTCGCGCGCCTTTTCGGGCACCTTGAGCCCCGCCACCACCAGCGCGGCCACAAAGTCGTCCGGCGATTTGCCGAGCTGCTCGGCGAGGCGGTCGGTCTTGCCGGAGAAGCCACCGGGCTTCGTCTCGGTCAACAACAGGCGCACCGCGGCCAGCACCGGACCCGGCTTGCCCGCCGTAGGCTCGGCGGAGGGGGTAGGCGTTGACGGGACGGCGGCGGAGTCGAGCGGGAGCTCGGCCGTCTTCGGGCCGGCGTCGGCCGGTTTTTCGCGGCCGTTGATCCACAGGCCGCCACGCGAATCGAGATTCAGCCACCACAGGTCGGGCCCAACCTCGATCGTCACCGGCTTGTCCGCGGCATTTTCCGGCACGACGAGACCGAGCGTCTTGAAGGCCGCCACGAGGTCCGCCTCGGTGCAGCGCAGGGCGCGGGACAGGAAGGTCGCACTGCCCGAACCGCCCGGCTCGTGCCGGTTGCGGCGCATGTGCGGACGGATCTTTTCCAACAGCGCCGGACCCTCCGGCAGCTTCGCGCCGCCCTGTTTCGGCTTTTGATTATCCGTCTTTCGTTCCGCCGTCGGCTCCCCCGCAGGCTGTTCGACCTCGGGCCTGCCGGTCGTGGCGTCGTCCGAAGCGGACCTGCCCGCCGTAGGCTCGACGGAGGTGGGGGCGGGATTCGCGACGTCGCTGGCCACCGCGGTGCCCTTCACGACCCGGAATACCGGGCGGGGCTTCTCGCGCGTGTTGATCCAGAGTTCGCCGCGGCGGTTGATGTTCACCCAGAAGAGGTCGCCGTCGTATTCCACATAGACGGGCGTCTCGTTTTCGTCGGTGGGGATCTGCATCCCGCACTCCACGAGCGCGCCCTTCACGTCGACTTCCGCTAATTCCCACTTCTTGACGAGGTAATCGAGGCCAACCGACATGCCCGGTCCGCGCTGGTTGCGGCGCATGTGCGGCTTGAGCGCGTCGAAGAACGTCGGCAGCTCGTTTTCCTCATTGAGCTTGTCCCACTCGTCCTTCTCGGCCGCATCGGGATCGCTGTCGCTCGAGGTGTCGACCGGCTTGCGGAACCCGTCGTCGGGCGCGGACTTCTCCTCGAGGAAGCTCGGGGACTTCTCCTCGCCCGCCGGCGAACTCGCGGCGGCGGCCTGGAACTTCGCGGCGAACTCCGCGCGGAGCTTCTCCGCCTCGGCCTTCGCGGCCGTCGCCGCAGCGTCCTCCAGCGACCAGTCGCGTTGCGTCGAGCGCCGCGCAAGGCCGGTGAAGGCGAGCATGTTGTCCGCGGGCGACTGAAAATGGACAATCTCCCACTCCTCGCGGCCGAGATCGTTGAGGAATTTTTCCAGCAGCGCGGGCGTCGCAAAGCCGCCCTTGCCGCTGGTGATTACCTTGTATTCCCAAAGTGCCATAAAATTGGTTGGTTTCGCTGGAACCCAAGCCATCCCAAAAGCCCGAAGCCTTGCCGAGCCTAATCGTGCGGGGGCTGGGAGGTCACCGCATCAACGGGACCACGGTGCCGAGAAACCCGTCCATCGCGTAGTCAGCCAGCTGCCCGCCGGGACCGTCGGGGTTGAAGTCAAAGCCATGCGTTCCCCACGGCAGCCGGAGGTAGTAATGCGGCACATGCAACTCCGCCAGCCGGGCCGCCAACCGCTCGCTGTGGCGGTCCCAGGACAGCGTGTCGAGCGCCCCATGCACCAGCAGCGTCGGCGGCGAGTCCGCCCGCGCCAGCAACTGGCCGCTGGCGGAAAGATAGCGTGAGCGGTTCGTTTCGTCGGGCGGCCCGCCCATGTATTGGCGCATGAGCCGGGCGGAATTGAGCGCATCGTTCTCCCGGGACACCGACCAGACAAAGGGCATGTCCTGCGGCGCATACAGCGCAATCACGCCCCGGATTGCCGGGTCGCGCGACCCGTAACCCACCGCCGTGGCCAGCTGTCCCCCCGCCGAGCGGCCGAGCAGGACAAATCGCGTCGGATCGATGCCCAGCTCGATTGCGTGGGCCTTGAGCCACGCGATCGCGGCAAGCACGTCGTCGGACTGGGCCGGCCACCTCCAACGCGGCGCGAGCCGGTAACTGATCGCCGCCACGGCGTAGCCGCGCGCCGCCCAGCGCGCATTCCACCCCGCCAACTGCGTTCGGTCGCCGCCATCCCAGCCGCCACCATGGATCACCACGATGCAGGGCACGCCGGCCCGGGCCGACTGCGCCCCGCCCGTGCGCACCGGCGCGTAAAAATCCACCTTCAATTCCTGCCCTTCCGGCCGCGCAAAGACTTCCGTCTTCATCCCGGTGGGCACGTGGTTCGCGAACCTGCCATACAACCGCGCCCAGGACCAAGCCGGGCGGGCTCCCGCGCCCGAGCCGAATGCCGTGTCGAGTTCCGCGGGCAGTTTCTTCGCCAAAGATTGCGCGCTATACGCCGGCCGCAACAGGCCGATGACCGCCACGGCGCAGAGCGCCAGTGTGAGGGTCCGCCGCTCACTCGCCGGCTGCAGGGCGATTATCACGGCCAGCACCACCGGCAGCAGCGCCAGCCAGTGGCCGAACTCGCCCGCGAGGATCGTCAGTTTCCACGCCCACATCCAGTCCGGGGCGCGCACCATCGTCAGCAGCGAAACAGCCGCCAGCACCAGGGCCAGCACCGGGAAGAGGAACTTCATCGTTCCTAGTACGCGCCAAGTTTGGCCGAAGTTGAATCAATTTCTTCGTGTGCCGCGCCGACTTCGTGGTTGAGTCGCCCCATGCGCCGCGTCGACCAGCTTCTCGCCAACCTCGGTTACTGCTCCCGCCGCGAGTCCCGCGCCTGGGTCGCCGACGGCCGCGTGACCGTGGCGGGACAGATCGCCGATGACTTCGGCCAGAAAGCCGATCCGGCAGACGTGCGCGTCGACGGCGAGCCGCTCGATCACCCCGGCGGCATCCTGCTCCTGCTGCACAAGCCCGTCGGGCTCGTCTGTTCGCACGACGGGCGCGAGGGCCCGGACGTCTATTCCTTGATCCCGGAGCGCTGGCGCCGGCGCAATCCGGTCGTCACCAGCATCGGCCGGCTCGACAAGGAAACCAGCGGCCTGCTGCTGCTCACCGACCAGTCCCCACTCGTCCACCGGCTGACTTCGCCCAAGCACAAGGTGCCGAAAGTCTATCGCGCAACCGTTGACCGCGACCTTGCGCCGGAGCTCGTTGCGCAATTCGCGAGCGGCACGCTGCTGCTCGAAGGCGAGGACACCCCGTGCGCGCCCGCTGAATTGAAATTGCTCACCCCTCGCGAAGCCGAGGTGACGCTGACCGAGGGCCGCTATCACCAGGTCCGGCGCATGTTCGCCGCGACCGGAGCCACCGTGCTCACGCTGCACCGCGGGCGCTTTGGTCCACTCGATCTGGGCGGCCTGCCCGCCGGCCAGTGGCGCGAACTGCCGTTGGATACATTCGGTGCCTGAGGAGAATCAGGCATAGGTCCTATCGGTCGCATAGGTCCCATACGTCCCATTCCCAACCCCCGCCGACTTAAAAATTTCCCTTTCACCCCCGGCTCTGCCATCCTGACTTCCCATGTATGACTTTCCCCTCACCGGTGCGCAGAAGGCTCACCTCCGCGGCCTTGGCCAAACGCTCGAGCCCGCGCTGAAACTCGGCAAGGGCGGCCTCACTCCCGCATTCCTCGCCGAATTGAACAAATTCCTGCGCGCCCACGAGCTGGTGAAGCTGCGTTTCCTCGGCACCGAGCGTGACGAGCGCGCCGTGCTGTGCGCCCAGATTGCCGACGAGGGTCGCTGCGTCTGTGTCGGCGCCGTCGGCCACACCGCCCTGTTCTACCGGCAGCATCCCGAGCCAGCCGAGCAGCAGATCACGCTGCCTTGAGGTGGGCCGTGCGCTCCGCGCGCGGCAACTACATCCCTGGCACTGACTGCCGCGCGCGGAGCGCACGGCCCACCCGCGACCAGTCACTCGGCGATTGCCGGCCCGTGACGCAGTTGCATAGTCGCGCCATGAAGCTTCAACCCGCCCCGTTCCTGGCCGCGCTGGTGTTCAGCGCCGCAGCCACGCTCGTTTCGGCCCACACGCTCCTTCACGTTGGCGCCCTGATCGACGGCGTCGCTGCCACTCCGCGGAAACAGATGACGATCGTCGTCGATGGCGACCGCATCGTCGGCGTCCATGCGGGCTACACGCCGGCCACCGCGAACGATACGATCATCGATCTCACCGCCGACACCGTCATGCCCGGCTGGATCGACTGCCATGTGCACCTCGATTTCCAGCAGTCCTCCACGACTTACAGCGAGCGGTTCACCATGAACCCCGGCGATTACGCGCTGCGCGCCGCCTACAATGCAAAGAAGACCCTGCTGGCGGGGTTCACCACCGTCCGCAATGTCGGCGACACTGACAACTCGACCATCGCCCTGCGCAACGCGATCGCGGCGGGCTGGGTGGTGGGACCCCGAATCTACACCGCGGGTCGGACGATCACGACCACCGGCGGGCACGCCGACGCGACGAACGGCGCGAGCGTGAGGCTCATGGGCGACCCGGGCCCGATGGAGGGCGTGATCAACGGCGCCGACGAGGCGCGCAAGGCCGTGCGTGAGCACTACAAGGAAGGCGCCGACCTCATCAAGATCACCGCCACCGGCGGCGTGCTCGACCTTTCGCCCAACGCCGCGAATGCCCAGTTCACGCCCGAGGAGATGCGCGCGATCGTCGAAACCGCGCACGCCTACGGCCTCAAGGTCGCCGCCCACGCCCACGGCACCGAGGGCATGAAACGCGCCGTCGAGGCCGGCGTGGATTCCATTGAACACGGCACCTTCATGACCGACGAGGTCATCGCCCTCATGAAACAGCACGGCACCTACTATGTGCCGACCCTCAGCGCGGGCCGCTGGGTCCTCGACAAGGCCCGCATTCCCGGCGCCTTGCCGGCCATCGTCGTGCCGAAGGCGCTGCTCGTCGGCGCGGCCATGCGCGGCACGTTTCAGCGCGCGGACCAGGCTGGGGTGAAGATCGCGTTCGGCACTGACCAGGGCGTCGCACCCCATGGCGACAACGCCCTCGAGTTCGTTTACATGGTCGAGGAAGGCATGGCGCCGATGAAGGCGATCCAGTCCGCCACGATCGAGGCCGCGAAACTCATCGGGGCCGACAAGGACCTGGGCTCCGTCGAAGCCGGCAAGTTTGCCGACCTCGTGGCCGTGCCCGGCGACGTGCTCACCGACATCAAGCTCGTGATGAAAGTGTCGTTCGTGATGAAGGGCGGGGTCGTCTACAAACCCTGATTCTCCCCGGTTTCCTGCGTCGTTGACGCTCCGCTCCCCCGCTGTCTTCATCGCCGATCATGTTCACCATCATTGGCGGGGACGGGAAGGAATACGGGCCGGTGTCCGCGGAACAGGTGCGGACCTGGCTGGCAAGCGGTCGGGCCAACCTCAGCACGAAGGTCAAGGTGGTGGGCAGTGAGGAGTGGCGCACATTGGGCGACTTGGCGGAATTTTCCGGCACCGGCGCGGGTGCGCCGCCGCCCGTGGCTTCCACGCCTGTCACGCCCGTCGTGGTGTCGGATCCCAAGGCTTACGCCGCTGATCTCATCGCCCGCGCGGCTCCGCTCGATGTCTTTGGCTGCCTGGACCGGACGTTCAAGCTGTGGACCGGGAATTTCTTCCCGCTGGTCGGCGTGACGCTGCTGGTGCTGCTCGCGCAGGCCATCGCCGGGATGATTCCGCTGGTCGGAATCCTGAGCCGCCTGCTGCTCAACGGCGTGTTTTGTGGCGGCTTGTATTACTATTACCTGGGCAAAAGCCGCGGCGAGACGCGGACCGTCGGCGACGCCTTTGCCGGATTTTCGCTCGCGTTCGTGCCGCTGATGCTGGCGTCGCTGATCACGGCGGCGATTACCCTGGGGGTCATGCTCGTGTTCTGCGCGCCGATCTTCATGTTCTTGATCAGGGCGGTGGCGGCTGGAGCCCAGCACCTGCACACGCTTCCTGAGTTCAGCCCGCTGGCCTTTCTGGGGCTCGGCGTCGGGGTGCTGGTCATGATTTACCTCGGAGTGTCGTGGATTTTCACCTTCCCGCTGGTGATCGACCAAGGCCTGGGACCCTGGACCGCGATGGAGGTCAGCCGCCGCGTGGTCGGCAAGCAATGGTTCCGGGTGTTCTTCGTCATGCTGCTCGCCGGCATCCTCGCGCTGCTGGGCCTGATCGGCCTCTTTATTGGCTTCTTCTTCACCATCCCGCTGATGTTCGGCGGCGTCGTCTGCGCCTACGAAAGCCTCTGCCGTCCGCCGCCGCGCGCCTGAGCGCGGGGGACGGCTATTTCACCTTCGCCAGCCGCGCGGTGAGCGCGGCTTCGGTCAGGATCGGCGAGGAACACGCGCTGTTGGCGCAGAGAAATGCCGCAGCGCGGTCCAATTCGGGATAAATGTCCTCGCCGCGCGGCGCCGGACCTTCGCGCCGGTCCCACCACTCGACGAGCTTATGCGCGTCCGGCAGCCGCAGCCCCGCGGCAAACATCGCCCGCGCCACCGGGTCGTCCCGGTGACCCAGCACCGCGACATGCACCGGGTCGGTGCGGAACTCCTCCTCCGCCAGCAGCAGGCCGGCGACGTAGAAGCCGCGCCCGTCCGTCGCGCCCGGCGCGAGCAGCCAGCGCAGCGCCGTGGCCGCGAGCGTGTGAAACTCCGCCTGCCCCGACGTCCGCGCCAGTGCGCCGGCCCACCGCGCGACACTGACGTTCTCGTCGAACTGCGGCCGCGGAGCCGGAAAGGCATTCACCGTCGTGTCGCTGCTCGCGAAGCCCGCCTCGGTCCCGCGGGCAAAATGCGCCGCGACAAACCGCGCCGCCGCCATCGCCTGCTCGAGCCAGGCCCGGTCCTGGGTGAGTTGGTGCAGCGCGAGAAAGGCGCGACCCATGGAGAGCGTGTCGCCCAAATACGGACCGGCCGCATCCTTCTCGTCGTGGCGGAATCCCCCGCCGGGCAACGCGCGATGCGCCAGCACCCAGTGCGCAGCCCGCTCGGCCTCGGCGCGGTAGGTGTCGTCGCCGGTGACTGCGGCCAGCTGGCAAAGCGCCACGATCACCCAGCCGTTTTCCCGCGCGTAAATGTGCGTGTCGATGCGCGGAATCCCCCGCGCGCGGCGCGCCGCGTCATCGAGCGCATAGTAATCCGCGCTGTGCTCGCCCGGCACGAGGTCGGCGTCCTGGCTGGTGTAAACCACGCCGTCCGGGCTCGTGAGGAACTTCCGCAGGTAACCGTAAATCGCCCGCGCACTCGCGAGGTCGGCGGGATCGTGCCAGCGCGCGTAGGCCTGCGCGTCGATGCGCAGGTTTTCCGCCTGCATCTGCATGATCTTCTCGAAGTGCGGCTCGTTCCAGTCGCCACCCACCGAATACTGGTAAACACCACCCCACACCGGATCGATCAGCTTGCGCTGGAGCCGGAGCGTGTCGCGCGCCCGCTGCGCGCCCGGCGCGTCAACGCCCGCGCGATGCATCGCCAGTTCCACGCTGTCCCAGTCGAGAAACTTGTGGCTGAACCCCCACCCGCCCGCCTTCTCGTCGTAGCCTTCCGCCCAGGCGTGCAACAACTCCGCGCGACGCGCATCACCGAGCTCCGTCGCGGTGGCGGCGGCGACCACGGCTTCGGGCTGCACCGACGGCCCCGGTGTCGGGTCGGCGATGACCGCCTGCAGCAGCGCGGCCATCTGCCGCGGCGGCACGTAGCCTTGGCGCTTTACCAGCTCGCGGCCATCCGGGGCGAAGATGATCGTCGCCGGCCAGCCGTAATCCTCATAGCGGTTCGACAAATCCGGCCGGGCATCCTGGTCCACTCGCACCGCGAGATAGCGCGCGGCCATCGGGCCCGTGACCGCCGGGTCGCGATAGGTCGTCTCCGCCATCACGTGGCACCAGTGGCACCACACTGCCTCCAGATCGAGGAGGATGAATTTGTTCTCCCGCTTCGCTTGGGCGAAGATCTCAGGTGACCACATGTGCCAGATGATGGCCGGGGTGGCCGGCGCGGCGGGCTCACCGGCGGCACCTACCGCGGGCAGGAAAGCGAACAGCCCGCAGGCGGCGATGCACAGACGAAGACGGGGAATGCACATGGACCTGATACGCGTGACGCTCGCAGCCGGACGCGCCGCTTTTCGTCAATCCCCGGAGGACGTCTTTTTCTCGAACACCGCGTCGAGCGACAGCTTGCCCGGGCCAAAGATAATGACGATCACCACGGCGAAGAGAAAGAGGAACGGGTCGGCCGTGAGGAACTTGTCCGGGTCGGAGAAAAACGCGTGCAGCGCGGCCTGCTCCGACGTGATGTAGGCCACCACCAACAGGGTCAGCAGCGGCAGTGGCACCACGCGCCCGCCCAGGCCGGCCAGGAACAGGAGCCCAAAAATCATCTCAGTCGACCCCGCCAGGATCGCGTTAAATTTCGGAAAGGGAATGTGGAGGCTCGCAAAATAATTCGTCGGGCGGTCCAGGTTCGTCAGCTTCCCCTTGCCTGTCAGGAAAAACTGCCAGCCCCAGTAGAGACGGATGACGAGCAGGAAGAGCGGGCGCAGCAGGCCGGCGAGCAGCGCAAGGAGGTGATTCAGTTTATGATACAGGGAGGCGGGGTTCATGAGAGTGAGAGCGGGACGGCGGAACTTTATTTCCGACGGCAGAGCCAGCCGAGCTTGGCCCACAAGGCGAACCAGTCCTGCACCTGCGCCGGCGTCACGCCGCGCCCACCCGCCCCGACCGCGCGCGCGAGGGTCCGGCCATCGCGCAGGGCGGCGAGAATCCGGTAGGCGGCCGGCTCGAGCCGCTTGTAATAAAGCACGTTGTCCACGCGATGCACCGCGACCCAGCAACGCTCGCGCCGGGGACGCGCCACGCGCCGCTTCCGCGCCGCCGTCCGGCCGGACGTGGTGGCGTTGCTTGCCTCGGCGCGGAGGGTGTCGCGCTTCTTTACCGCGATGACGAAGCGGTCCACTGGGTAGGCCAACTCCAGCAGCGTGATGTAGGGTTGCAGGCTGAGACGGAGCTGGCCGGGGTCCGTCCGGGCAAAGTCCGCGGGCTTGGCGACCGGACGCGCGGCCTCGTCAAACCCCATCGTCTGCGCCCACTCGAAGCGCGCGACCTCGCGCGCCAGTGCGGTATGCGGCGCGGTCCAGCGGGGTTCCGCGCGGATGAATTCCTCCAGGTGCGAGCAGAGATTGCGCAGCGTGAAGGAGCGGGACGGATGTTTGGTCAGGTAGGCCACCGCCAGGCGGTCGAATTTTCGGTCGCCCAGCACCGCGCGCAGGCCCGGGCTGTCCTCGTGGAAGCTGTCGATGATCCGGAACCAATACATGCGGTTGTAGATCTCGAGCCGCTCGAACGCCGTCAGCCGGTCGTTGGGCCGGACAAACCCTGCCGCCACGTCGGCCATCGGCCGGCCATCGCGCCAGCGTTTCTGCATGCGGTAGCCGGGCGCCAGCGGACGCACCACCGCGTCTTTCATCAGACGCTGGAAAGAGCGCAGGTCGCTCGTGGAATCAACGCGCGCGGGCATGGCGGGCACGGGGTTGGCGTTGAGCGGTCGATGCCTCTGCAATGAACGCGTTGGCCTTGAGGGCCTCATCGTGGACCTCGTTGAACGACGGGATGCGATCGTCCCACTCGAGCAGCGTGGCCGTCACGCCGCAGAGACGCGTGGCGTGCGCGTAGAGCTGCCACACCGGGTCCAGCACGGGATGGTCGTGGGTATCGAGGATGTATTTCTCGAACTTCGTGTGCCCCGCGATGTGCATCTGCCCGACGCGGTGGTGCGGGACGCCGTTGAGGTAGTCGTAGGGGTTGAAATCGTGGTTCTTCGACGAGACGTAGATGTTATTTACGTCGAGGAGAATTCCGCAGTCGGCCCGCTCCACCACCTCGGTGAGAAACTCCCATTCGGTCATTTCGGATGCGTGGAACTCCGCATAGCTGCTGACGTTTTCCACGCAGATCGGCACCTCAAGGTAGTCGCGGACCTGGCGGATCTTTTCCGCGGTGCGCTTCGCCGCCGCATGCGTGTAGGGCATCGGCAGCAAGTCATGCGTGTAGGTGCCATCGACGCTGCCCCAGCAGAGGTGATCGGAAAGCCAGGGCGTCTTCGTGCGCTTCACCAGCGCCTTGAGCCGCTTCAGATGTTCGCGGTCGGGCTTGTCCGCCGACCCGAAATATAGCGAGACGCCGTGCTGCACGACGCGGTATTGCTCGAGGATCCGGTCCAGCACCTCGAGCGGCCGGCCTCCACCGCAGAGGAAATTCTCCGAGATGATCTCAAACCAGTCGACGACGGGCTTCCTCTCCAGGATGTGCGCGTAATGCGGGACCCGCAGGCCGATGCCGATGCCGTAGTCGGTGCGGCCATTGAACGCGTTGGCGGGCATGAACGGAGGCTAGGCGGGGCGGGGGTCGGCGGGCGAGCGGCGAAAAAAAACGCGGCCGACGACGAGCGCCGGCCGCGTGTGGGGGAGAAACTTACTTCTTGGCCTCGTCGGCCGGCATGTCCTTCGCGGAGCAGCCGCCCTTGCCCTTGCAGTCGTTCTTGCCCTTGCAGTCATGGTCGGCCGTCTTGCAGCCGCCCTTGCCCTTGCAGTCGTTGTGGCCCTTGCAGGCGGCCTTTCCGTTGCAGCCATCCTTGCCCTTACAGGAGCTCTTGTCCTTGGCGTCGTCCTTCGCCGCCGGCGTGCCGTTGTCCGCCGCGTGGGCGCGGACCGCGAGTGAACCAGCATAGAGACCGGCCATGGCGGCGGCCGTGACGATGAGACGGGTTGATTTATTCATATCTGAACTGTGTTTTTGGGTTGTTCGACCACCCCGGGTGCCGGCCACTGGGCCGGTTAAGGATGATCAGGAGTAGGAGTAACTACGGGCGGCGATATTCCCCGGATTCAAAAATCGCGCAATGGAATAGAGGCTTCGGCGGGCCGCCTCACCCAATTGTAACCTGCTGGCGGTACTCCCGGACGCGCCTCAAATCACCCGGTCCGTCATCGCCCCACCCTGGGTAAACGCAGTGAGATTACCCAGAAAGTGCCGCACAATCGCCTCATCCTGGTCTGCGCGGCCGCCGGCAGTGTGCGGAGTCACAAAGCAGCGCGGCGCCTTCCACAGCGGGTGCTCCGGCGGCAGCGGCTCGGGATCAAACACATCGAGATACGCCGCCCCCAGCCGCCCCGAGTTCAGCGCTTCGAGCAGCGCCGTCTGATCCACGGTCGTCCCGCGGCCGACGTTGTAAAACCTCGCGCCCGGCTTGAAACACGCCAGCCGGCGGGCGTTCACGTAGTTTCGCGTGGCGGCGTTGTCGGGCAAAATGTTCACCACGTGGTCCGCCAGCGGCAGAATCGCGCTGATCTTTTCCTCGGGAATGACGTGCACCCCCGCCTCGCTGCGCACCGACCGGCGCACCGCGTAAATTTTCATACCGAACGGCGCCAGCAGTTCCGCCAGCCGCCGGCCGATTGCGCCAAAACCCAGCAGCACCACCGTCTGGCCCGTGAGCAGCCGTGAGTCGTAACGGCGTTCCGTGTAATGCCACGACTGGTCCGTCAACTGGTCGCGGTGTGACGCCAGCAGTTGCCGCCCCAGCGCCAGCATCATCGCCAGCACGTGCTGCGCGCACGGATCCGCAAACACGCCCGAGGCCGTCGTGAACGCCGACCCGCGTTCGCGAAACGCCTCCCGGAACTCCGGCGTGTCGTAGCGCGTGTAGCCCGCCGTCGTCACCTCGACCCAGCGGAGCTTCGTGCAGCGCAGGCACCCCGCCGCATCCGGCTGGCCAAACGCGATGTCCGCCTGCGCCATCGCCGGATCCGCCGCCCCCGCCGTCAGCACGTTGGCCGATGCCTGCGTGGAGAAAACCAGCCGGTGCCCGCGCGTGCCTTCGGTCAGCTGCCGCGTGACGGCGTCGTTGAACTTCGCATTGCTCCAGATCGTCAGGCTCATGGGGAATAGCCACGCAGCGCCGACAGCCGGGCGTTGAGGTCGGCCAGTAATTCCGTGTGCTCGCGCGCCTCGGCGTCGTCGGCGTGCACCAGCCCGCGCGCAAACGGCGGCTGCTCACCCGCGCCGTCCCGCCAATGGCTCCAGGCATAACCGACCACCGCCGGATGCCGCGCGGCCCGCTCGAGCGCCGTGCGTCCGCGCCGCAGCATCCGCTCCACCGCCGTCAATCCCCGCGCCCGCCGCGCACCGGGCGCACCGAAAAACCGGGCGTCCACCCACGTGAAATCCCCCGCGAGCACCGGCCCCGCCGGCACCTGCGCGATCTCGTCCAGGTCGATCCACGGCATGTCCACCGCCGGCGCCGCGCACTGCGAGAGCACCGCCGCGCCCGCCGGCACGCCGAACCGGCAGCCGAGCACGAGGTGATGCGGGTCGTGCGCCCGGATCGCCGCCGCCGTCAGCGCGAAGTAGCGCCGCGCGAATTCTTGCGACCAGCGTGCGTCGTCGCGGACATAGCCGCGGGTCGCAATGCCCCGGTCCCCCCGCGTCAGTTCGCGGACGACTTCCTTGTTCTTGATCGTCGGCTGGCCCCACGCCCGAGCCATCGCCTCAAGCCGCCCCGCATGCAGTGCGAGCACGAACTCCCACGCCGCGTGATACGCCGCGAAGGCGGGTTCCAGGCTCAGGCAAATTTGCAACAAACCCGGCCGGCCCGAGGGTCCGGGTTGCGCCCAGCCGGGCTGGTCGTCCGTGAGCCAGCCGATGACTTCGCGCCGCTCGCACGACGGCAGGCAGGCCTCGCCCGCACGCGCCGCGGCCATCTTGGGCCAGTCCGGATCAAACACGTCGGGCAACCGCGCCCCGTTCGAGTGGATCAACGCCCCCGCCGCGCAAAAATCCACCGTGCCCACCCACGGCAGGCCTTCCTCCCGCAACGGCGCGTCCGCGCCGGCGCCCAGCGCATTGAACCCCCAACCGCGCAGCCGCGCCGCGGGATCGTGCGGCGAACCCTCCACGCCCCGCACTTCGTTCACCGCGCGCAGGAAAAACGGCCGACCGGACGGGTCGAGCAGGCGCCACGCGCCAGAGGTGGACTGGCCCACTCGAAAGAAACCCTCCGCGCCGCGGGTGGTGCCGGGACGGATTTCCAGATCCTGCGGGGCGTCGCTGGTTTGCGCCATCGCCGGGAGGCTGGGCATCCGTCGCGCAAATGCAAAGCGCGATTGCCGCGCGACGGCGGATGGGTTTGCGTGAACCGCCATGACCCCCGAGCGCCTCGCCGCCCTGACCGCTGCCTTTGCCCGCCTGCGCGTCGGCGTCGTCGGCGATTTCTCGCTCGACCGCTATTTCGACATCGATCCGGCCCGCGCCGAGACTTCGATCGAGACCAGCCTGCCGGTGCACAACGTGACGGGCGTGCGTTGCTCGCCGGGCGCGGCCGGCAACATCGTGCAGAATCTCGGCGCGCTCGGCGCCGGCACGCTCTGGCCTCTCGGCTACTGCGGCGAGGACGGCGAAGGCTTCGAATTGCTCCGGGCACTGCGCGCTGTGCCCGGCGTGTCGCTGGACAACTTCCTGCGCACGCCCGAACGCCGCACGTTCACCTACACCAAGCCGCTCGTGCACCAGCCTGGCCAGCCGCCGGTGGAACTCTCGCGCCTCGACATCAAGAACTGGGTGCCCATGCCCGCCGACGTGGAGGGCGAACTCTGCTCGGCGCTGCACGACCTGGCGCCGGATTTGGATGCGCTGATCGTCATGGACCAGGCCGGCGTGCCGGGAACGGGTGTGATTTCGCGCTCCGTGCTGAAGGCCGTGCGGGATCTCTCCCTCGCTTATCCACGCCTCGTGATTCTCGCGGACAGCCGCCACGGGCTCGGGCATTTTCCCCCGCTGGTCTTCAAGATGAATGCCGCCGAGTTCACGCAGCTCGCCGGCACTTCCGGCAAACCCAGCCACCGCGTCGGTGACATCGATCCCAGGAGCGCCGCGCTGCCCCTCGCGGAAATCAAGGCGGGCGCGGAGCGCCTGGCCGGTGCGAGCAAGCGCGCGGTTTTCATCACCCTCGCCGAGCGCGGCATCATCGGCGCGGCGCCCGGCCAGCCCGCGGTGCACGTGCCGGCGCTGCCGCTCCGCGGCGAGATCGACATCGTTGGCGCGGGCGATGCCGTGACCGCCGCGCTCACGCTCGCGCTGGCGGCCGGCGCGACGCTGGGCGAGGCAATGCAGCTCGCCCAGGCCGCCGCGTCGCTCGTGATTCACCAGCTCGGCACCACGGGCCTGGCCCGCGTGTCGGAGGTGCGGAAACTTCTGTTCCCATG
>Ga0316219_1002223_pt1 | contig 18365 bp, 8 predicted proteins | sample TBH18003PmetaG_FD_203635 | JGI IMG/M metagenome (GOLD analysis project Ga0316219, IMG submission 203635) | Freshwater microbial communities from Trout Bog Lake, Wisconsin, USA - TBH18003P | ecosystem: Environmental > Aquatic > Freshwater > Lake > Hypolimnion/Profundal zone | place: USA: Wisconsin... | reverse complement strand
CCCGTACTCAACCTGTAGGTAAACGGACTCGTGCCGCCACTGGTAACCGCCAGTGTAACTCCTCCGGAGATACCACCCTGACAATTTGCATTTACTACAACTGGCGCCGTCAAAACTATCGGCGTTCTTACCGTAAGGATCATGGAAGATGATGCATCCGAACATAAAGCGTTTAATGCAGTGGCTGTTAAGGTTACAGTAATTGGCCCGTTGGTTGTCGGGGTGAAGGTTGGGTTCAAGGCATGGTTATTGTCAAAGGTTCCACCAGCGCTTGTCCAGGTGAGAGACGAGTAATTGGTCGCTGTTGCCCCTGTTAATACAAACGGGTTGCCTGAACAGATTGAAGTATTCGGACCAGCATATGCCGTCGCAGCAGGCCAGATATTCAATACCATAAAGTCACTAACGGCCGGACAACTTCCGTTGCCGGTGGCGGTCAGGGTTAACTGTACCTGTCCGGTAGCGATATCGGCAGCACTCGGTGTGTAAACGGCACCGAGTGTGGTTCCCCCTGTAAAGGTTCCGGTGCCATTGGTAGTCCAGAGCAAAGATGCATAATGCGTTGCAGTTCCGATTAATGTATAGGTCGAAGAAGATGCGCAAATTGTTGCATCTGAGCCGGCATTTACCGTCGGTGTAGCCGTAATGGTCAACGCCATTGTGGCACTGGCATCATTACAGGTATTGGCCGAAGCAGGATTCTTATGAGCAGTTAAGGTAAGATTAACTGTTCCTGCAGTAATATCTCCTGTACTTGGGGTATAGGTCGGATTAAGCGTATTGGTATTGTTAAATGTTCCTGTTCCGCTTGTTGCCCAACTGAGACTTGAAAAGTTTGTGGCAGTAGCTCCTGTTACGGCATAAGAATCACCCGCACAAATGGTTGCACTGGTCACTCCGACTGTGGGTGGAGTCCAGATAGTCAGGATCATTGTAGCAGTCACATTTGGACATACTCCTCCGCTAAGGGCAGTAAGAGTTAGCGCAACCTGTCCATCCTGTACGTCAGAAGCACTTGGAGTATAAGTTGGGGTTAATGCTGTAGTACTGCTAAATGTACCTGTTCCGTCTGTGGTCCAAAGGAGGCTTGAATAATTTGCAGCTGTTGCTACAGTCTGATATGTCTGGTTGAAGGTAATATTCGGATGACACATGGTACCATTGCTGGCTGTTACAGTCATAACCGGTGAACAACCTGTCACTACAGGAGTAGGGTCACTATGGCCGTTAGGATCACCATCTCCATCAGGATCAGGATCACTGCCATTCTGGGAAATATCCGTAGCTCCGTTTGTAGTTGAGGTTGCCGTCACTGTATTTAAATAGCTTCCAGCACTTAATATTTTGACCGTGAGTCTTATATCTGTAGAAGCGCCTATTGCCAGGATATTGGAAGTGGCCGTATTATCCAGCAAATTTCCTACTCCTGTAAATGAAGTATTTACGGCGAATGAGGTGCTGGTCAATCCCAGAACGGCATAATTTGCTGCCCCAAATGCAGTAGTCAGATTCTCAGTAACCTGGACACCATCCAACACTATATTTCCATAGTTCTGAACACGAATATTGAACAAGGCAGTAAATGTTCCGTCCCCGTTATTGGTCATACTTACCAATTGTTTCGCAACACCAATTGACGAATTACAATTGATTACATTCACTTGCAGGTCAAAAGTGGGTCCGACACAATTGGTTGGAGCAGGGCCAGTTGGAGTGATGATGTAATTGACCTGCCCGTCACCAACTCCGGTATTGGTCAGAAGATCATGAATAGATCCCGAACCGCTTGGAGTAAAACCGGTGACTGTACCAACACTATTTACGGCAGTCCAGGTAAAAATTGTCCCTGCAACAGCTGACGTAGGTTGATAAGTACTCATTGCCTTTCCGCTGCAGACAGACAATGTGGATACACTGTTTACCGTTGGGGTTGGATTTACAGTGATTGAGAAACTCTGCGTTGGTCCCTGGCAACTTATGCTTCCGTTAGTGAAAGTGGGGGTTACTGTAATAGTGGCAATTACCGGTACCGTTCCTGTATTCAACGCCGTAAAGGCAGGGATAGTCGGCCCTGATCCGCTGGCTGCCAGACCAATGCTTGTGGTATTATTTGTCCAGGAATAGGTCGTTGTACCTACGGTATTATTGGTTGAGAATGTAACCAGACCAGTACTTGAATTATTACATACGGTTTGATTTCCCGGAATATTCATCTGCCCGCTTGGATTTACAGTGATGGCAAATGTTTTGGTTGGCCCGGCACATGATGTCCCCCCATTGGTGTATGTCGGAGTTACGACAATGGTGGCTGATATTGGTGCTGTGGTTGTATTGGTCGCTGTAAATGATAAGTTACCTGTTCCACTGCCTGCAAGACCTATCGCCGTATTCGAGTTTGTCCAGGAATAGGTGGTGGTTCCGTCTGTATTTGTGGTTCCAAAAGGTACAGACGAAAGCGCTGCATTACAGAAAACATAATCAGCAGGCTGATTTACCTCTCCGGTTGGATTTACCGCAATGGTGAAGGACTTTGTCGGACCTGCACAGGAAACACTGTTGTAACTAAAAGTAGGTATAACAACAATAGTTCCGGATAGCTGCGAAGTGCCCGTATTTGTGGCCGTAAATGTCGGAATACCGGTAGCATTTCCCCCGCTGTTGGCTGCCAGTCCAATACTGGTATTGGTATTTGTCCAGGTGTAGGTGGTGGTTCCTGTCAGGTTGGTTGTTGCAAAGGTTATAGGAGTAGTACCTGTATTATTACAGATTACCTGACTGGCAGGCTGATCGACCTCACCAGTCGGATTTACAGTAACAACCACATCTGTTGGTGTTCCCGGACATCCGCCTATAGATGGTATAATGTGATAGGTAACAGTAGCCGGAGTCGTTGTAGTATTATGAAGCGTTTGGACAATGGGGGGAACCGTGCCATTGGAAAAACCTGTAGCAGTGCCTGAGGTCAGACTGGCTGTCCATGAATAACTAATTGTCCCTGTGGTTGTTGATGACAGCGCAATATTTGTAGCCGAATTATTGCAAACCGTCTGTGAAGAAGGGGTTGCTGTGACTACCGCCACCGGCTGAACCGTCACATTAAAATTAAATGGCGTGCCCGGACAATTAGTTGGTGCCGGTCCGGTTGGAGTAATGACATACCTGACAACACCGGCCGAAGTACCGGTATTAACTAAAGTTTGGCTTATAACGGTGCAACTTGAGGCACAATCGCTAAAACCAGTTATTGTGCCGCCTGTTGGAGCTGTCAGGACTGAAGCGGTCCAGGTAAAGGTTGCCCCGGATGTGGCAGAGTTGATTGTGTAACCGACAGCCGAGTTATTACAAATCGTTTTTGTAGAACCACTGCTTACCGTTGGTGTTGGGTTTATGATTATGGCGAATGTTTTGGTAGATCCGGCGCATGATGGACCATTGGTATAAGTTGGGGTAACCGTTATCGTAAGGGTAACGGGAGATGAACCATTATTGGTGGCTGTGAAAGCTCCAATATTACCAGACCCGCTGGCTGCAAGACCGTGACCGGTGGTATTATTGGTCCAGGCATATGTTGTAGTTCCTCCCGTATTGGAGGTGGTAAATGTGACCAAAGAAGTACTCGTATTATTGCATACTTCCTGGTCGGTTGGCTGATCAACCTCGCCTCCCGGGTTTACTGTAATTGTGAAAGTCTTGCCTGGTCCCACACACGAGCTACTGCCGTTTGTAAATGTTGGTGTTACAGTAATGTTGGCCAGAATAGGCGCTGAAGTTGTATTTGTAGTGGTAAACGAAATATTGTTACTGCCACTTGCTGCCAGGCCAATTGCGGTATTATCATTGGTCCAGGAATAGGTAGTTGGTCCTCCTGTATTTGCGCTGGAAAAAGTTACCGTTCCGGTGGCACTCTTACAAAATACCACATTGGTTGGTTGATTCACCTGCCCGGTTGGGTTAACCGTAATTGTAAAGGTCTTGGTTGACCCATCACAGGTCTGACCTGCATACGTGAAGTGAGGGGTAACAATGATAGTGGCAATTACCGGAGAGGTTCCGCTGTTGGAAGCAGTAAATGAACTTATATTACCTGATCCGCTTGCAGCCAGACCGATGCTGGTTGTATTGTTTGTCCAGGAATAGCTGGTTGTTCCTGTAAGTGTAGTGGTTGTAAAGTTGACAGCTGCAGTACTTGCCGTATTACATACAATCTGACTGACCGGCTGGTCTACTTCACCTCCCGGATTTACCGTAACAATATCATCAATGGGTGTTCCGGCACATGTTCCAATGTATGGAGTAATATGATAATCCACTGTTGAAGGGGGTGGAGCCACGTTACTGAGTGTTTGTGCAATAGTGCTTCCGCTGCCGGAGGAGAATCCGGCGGCATTTCCTAAGGTTACCGATGCTGTCCAGGAATAGGTAACAACAGCCCCTGTTGTTCCGGTACTTAGAGCCACACTAGTAGTTGCCCCGCTGCATATGGTTTGGGGAGAAGCCGAGACAGTTGATTTCGGGTTTACCGTAACATTCAGCGTGAATGGGATCCCTGGACAATCAGTTGGATTAGGTCCGGTTGGGGTTATGGTATATTGAACAACTCCGGGTGAGGTACCTGAGTTTAACAGTATGTCGCTGATGGTTGCACAACCAGATGAGCAATTATTAAAACCTGTTATTGTTCCGCCTGTTGGAGCAGTCAACAAGGAAGCAGTCCAGGTAAAGGTTGTTCCTGTAGTGGCAGAAGCGATGCCATATCCAACTGCTGTATTATTACAGATGGTAGTAGTCGGGGCGCTGTTTACAGTTGGTATCGGATCTACCTGAACAGTTGTTGTATAGGGTACACCAACACAATGGGTGGGAGCTGGCCCGGTTGGTGTTATGGTATAGGTGACAGTTACCGGAGCGCTTGTTGAGTTGGTAAATGAATAGGAAGGAATAGTTCCACCAATAGCAATGCCTGTTCCGCTTGTTGGCTGTGATGTTGTAATCCCGGAAGGGGTGTTACGGGACCAGGCAAAAGTCGTCCCGGCCAGGCTGTTATTCTCATTCAGAACCATAGCGGTACTGGAGCTTCCCGAACAAAATTCCTGTGGGGTTAGCGTGGCCACAACAGGTAGCGGATTCACTGTAATATCATGCGAGGTGGAAGCTGGACATCCACCTGGAATAAACCCATTCGTAACGGTTAAAATAACATGATAGGTATTTGCAATCGCATAAGTATGGCTTGGGTTCTGTACCGTGGAATGGGTTGAACCGTCTCCAAAATCCCAATCCCATGTCGAGATCGCATAACGGGGATCATCAATCGTAGACAGATCTGTAAATTGAAAACTTAGGTTCTGGCAATTTTGTCCGGAATTGGCTATCGATGAATAAGAAAATAAGGCAGTTGGTGCGTCACTGGTATTAATTCGGTCATTGACACCATAATAATAGGCATAGTCACCGCACGTAGGATCGCGAAGGATCAGAATAGGCAACCTGGTACCCCAGGTCGTATACGTGTAGGTAGTTGTAGTTGTAGGAATAGTTGGTGAGTCGTTCCTGACAGTTGTCCCATCTCCAAAATCCCAGGTAAGAGAAGTTACTCCATCAAGGTTGGCTGCGGTGAAGGTTTCGGTGTGATTTACACATTGTGGCGTATTGGTGTAGGTAAATGTACCAACAGCACCGGCAACGTGCATAATAACGCTGCTGGTTCTGGTACATCCACCCGTAAGTACTTCGGTAAGAGTTACGGTATAATGCCCCGGCCTTGTATAATAATGGTTTGGGTTTTGCGCAGCAGAGGTTTGTCCGTCGCCAAAGGTCCATGCATAACTGGTAACAACACTTGGCGGATCTGCCGCTTCAAAACTGGCAGAAGCGGGAGCGCATCCAAGCTCGGTACTCTCCGGTGATGGCAAATTTATCGCACCGGTCCCGTCAACTACGGATATCGAATTGATCACAGTGGAGGTGCAACCCAGGCTGCTTGTTATCGTTAATGTAATGTCATAGCTTCCGGTAACAGTATAGGTATGTGACGGATTAACTAGCGCCGATGTATTCAGGTTGCCGGTTGAACTGTAGGTTGGATCTCCAAAATCCCATGCGTAGGTTGTAATTGTTCCAACTGAAGTATTGGTAAAATTGACAGGATCATTAATACAATAGATGCTCTTAGGGGTAGTGAATGCTGACGTTATTGCAGGTACAATAACCGAATTGTTAATTGATTTCGTACCTACACACCCCAGATTATTGGTGACCTGCAGCGTTGCAGTGAAACTTCCGTTTGTGGTATAGGTATGGGTAGGATTTTGCAATGTCGAAGTACCACCATCACCAAAGGTCCAATACCAGGTATTTAAGGCCGGATTAGCCGGATCGTTGGCCGCTTTGGAGGTAGCATCGGTAAAGGTCACCAGTGTGCCGGCGCAGATTTGAGTAGGAGAGTTCGTGAAATTAACAATAGGACCCCTAACATCCATTTGGGCAGGCAAGGTGTAACTATAAACACAACCCTGTGCTTCAGTAACCTGCAGACTCACGGTGTAGATTCCCGGAGTAGAATAGGTATGCGATGGATTTGCCGAGGTGGAAGTATTGCCGTCGCCGAAAGTCCATAGATAGGAACCGACAATAAAATTGGATGATGAGTTTATGGCCACCTGGTTCGTAAAAACAGATGCAGTACCGGCACATACGATTGCACTGTTTACCGTAAACAACGGATCAGATGTTGTAATATGTATGGTGGAAGTGGCGGTTTCTGAACAACCTGATGTGCTGTTATGGGCAATCAGGGTGACCAGGTAATCTCCTGTGACAGTATAGGTATGTGAAGGATTTGTGGCAGTTGAAGTGTTCGGATTGCCACCTGTACTGTAAGTCGGGTCGCCAAAATCCCAATTGTAACTCGTTGCCCCGGTGCTATGGTTGGTAAATGAAGTCGTTGCGGGAACCGAACAGGCCTTGGTGGCAGAAGGTGCAAAACCAACCGTTGGTTGATGTACCGTCACACCTCCGGCCAGGGTATATATGGCCGATGGGCAATTATTATAATAAGCCGTTACAGTAACCGGATAGGTCCCTGGAGCACTATAGGAATAGGATTGATTGACAGTTCCAGCCGCTGATTGAGTTGGAGTCAGGATTTGTGTAGTCAGTCCGCTTCCATCACCATAATTCCAGACCAATTGATCAGTCAGCGTTGAGAAGTTTGCCGTAAAGACGATGGAATTATTCATACAAAAAGTTGAGGCGGGGGTAACGCTGGTAATGGTCTGAGGTGTACCAACTTTGATATAGGCCGTATTGGTCACCGTAAGAATACAGCCATTTGTGGTGGTAACTGTGAGGGTTACATCATAAACTCCGGCATTGTTATAGATGTGCGAGGGATTTGAAAGGATTGAGGTGTTGTTTGCTCCACTTGCCAGATCTCCAAAATTCCAGCTGTAAGTGGAAATCGGATCAGATGGATTGGTGTATATTGGTGTGAAAGCCGATGACAATGGGGCGCAACCTGAGGTAGGACTTGCCGATAAATTAATGACGGAAGCTGGCGGTACAACTACACTCAGGGAATATGTGCCTGAGCATCCATCGGAGCTCGTTACCGTAAGTGAAACGCTGTAAGTGCCGGCAGTCGCAAAAATATGTGAAGGATTAGTTAAACTTGAAGTGTTGTTTGCTCCGCTTGACGGATCAGCAAAATTCCATGCCCAACCGGTAATGGTCTGCGGAGAGACAGCTGAGGCTGTGGAGGTGAACCCAACAGTATAATTGGGGAGACAGGCGTTGGTGGGACTGAAGGTAAAACCAGAAGTAGGACCGGTTATCGCTACAGTTTGAGTTGTAGACATCGAGCATCCGTCGTTAAAAACGACCGTAAGTTGTGCACTGTAATTCCCCGGGGAATTATAAGTATGTGACGGGTTTTGCGCAGTTGAGGTGTTCCCATCTCCAAAAACCCATGCCCAGCTTACGATATTGGCACTGACAGCCGACATATCTGTAAACACAACAGGCTGCCCGGTACAACTTCCTGCGAAAGAAAATCCAACGGAATTGGTACTATTAAAAATAACAGGCTTTATAACCGGATTAGAAGAACATCCGTCAGATGAGGTTGAAGTAAATGAAACGTTGTAAGTGCCGGCTGTTGTAAAATTGTGCACCGGATTTTGAAGGGATGAAGTGCTCGACGGATCATTAAAATTCCAGGCATACCCTGCAATCGTGCCGCTGGTTACCGATGCAGTTCCGGTAAAGGTCACATTCCCGGTTCCGCAATTATTCGCCTTTACAAAACTAAAATTGGCAGTCGGTTTGGGATTTACGGTAATGACACTTTGTACAAACACAGAATTTGAACACCCGTTAACATCGGTCACCGTGATTAAAACATCATAAATACCTGCGGGGATATTTGTAAGGCTTAATTGGCTTGGATTGGCATCAACTCCGACAGTTTTTGTAACAGTAGGCAGGTCTCCAAAGAAATTCCAGGTATAACTCAAGGCTGCACCTCCTTTTATCCCATCTACATAGGAGGTGGCAGGAGCCGGGAATGTTCCTGCGATGGTAAAGGGGGCGACCACAACAGGTGTTGCAACCGCTGTTAAAGTGGTTGAAAATGGTTCACACCCCTGTACCGGGGCAGGACCAATTGGATTTGGTTTGGGATAAACATTAATGCTTTGAGTAGCTGAAGGGATCGATCCATTAATTTTCAGGGTCACTTTATATACTCCCGGTTGCGGATAATTGGCTGATACAGGGGTGGGTGAGTACCCTGGAATGGTTGAATAATTGGAGTTCCCAAAATCCCAGTAATAGGATGTGGCCCCTGTAGATGTATTGGTATAGTTAATTGTTGTTGGCGTACAAGCCGATGTAGAACTGGCCGTAAACGAGGCTGTCTGCCCTTCCGCCTGCTCTGCAAAACCGGTTAAACCAAAAAATAGAACGATAAAAAACAGTTTGGCAATTCTGTCAATGGTGGGAGACACCTTTTTTTTTGTAAAAGGTTTAAAAAGATTTACCATGGTCTGTATCGTTTGAAATGGATTTTTGGTTGGTCGTAAGATTGCCGCAGATTGACTTTTCATAGGGATATTCGTTAAATTCACACTATTAATCATAGGTATATTCCGATAAAAAATTACCGGAATATAGCCCAAAATGAAACATATTATGAATTATTATTATTTGAATTTAAGGTTATAAGACAAGTTTTCTTTATGACATAAACTATTATTATCAATGCATTTAAATAGAATAAATCATCTTTTCAAATGTAAGAATAATTTCAGAATACTGATTACCTGTATATTATAAAATTTAATTTATAATAATTCTAAATTAGAAGCATGATTCAATGTAAAAATAAATGGCTTTTTGTGATTATAAATGTAAAATAAAGTTTATATAAAATATATGTTTACATCTGGTTTTGAAACATAAAAATATCTTTTTATAAGATTTGGGGATCTTAAATAGTCTCAAATGGCTAAAAAGCAGGGGATATTGCTTTAAAACTATAAGATTACTGTGTTTTGGAATTTGTTTGCCTATAATTTTTAATATTACTTACGTAAAAAAATGTCTGCAAAAATTCTTATTGGGAAAGGTCATTTTGCAGGCAGAATTCAACTAATTATTCAGATTAGAGAACTAGTTCACACCGGAGAGAGGGACTAATTCATGAAATTTAACGTCAAACGGGACCACCGATTTCAATAATTCAATTCTTGAAGTCTGGCCAGAATTTGCCCTGTAATTTTCCCATTTCCGTGATAAAGAATTACTCCTGGCGCGTAATAATTATGAATAAAATGTTTTTAAAATTCTATTTCTGTATGGCCAAAAACACTGCTGCAATCCGTTTTTGACGGGCATCACCTTTGGCGGCATAACCCTCCATTCGTTTAACAAAACCATGGTACATAGTTAGGGCAGTCCGCTCATAAAACTGATTGATCCCTGCTTTGCGCTCAGGAGTAATTGGCCGGTAATAACCCAGGCCCGGATCCAATGCGGCACGATGCTGGCAGTTTTCAAATGACTCAATCGCAACAGCGAGAAAGGTCTGCTCACTTTCTGCTCCGGTTGCATTGGACAGGGATTTTTGCATGGCAGAAAGTACAGCATATGGTTTTTTTAAAGACTCCGTTAGCTCTTTGTTTTCCGGCAGATTCGTCGCTTTTTTGGGAACAAGCAAGGGTTTGATCGGATAAATACTAACGGATGCTTCTTCCGGCCATCCTCCCTCAGTGGTAATCTCGATATTGGCAGTTTCCGGCAGTGCCTCGTAGAAAAGATCCACCTCGTCAGGAGTTTCAACATTGATTGTCATACCATTTACTTTAACCTCTTTTACTTTTGGTCCCTGGTTTTTACATGAGAGATACAGTTGCTTTCCGCCAAACCGGATGGGTTCCTTCTGGTTATATTGGGTAATCGATCCCGGAACACGTGGTCGGAGAATAAGACGATCAGAGCGGTAATCACAATCAAAAAGGCCGCGGATTGTTGCTGCTGGAATCGCAAAGTTATCCACCATAACTGCCACACCGCTGACACGGAATTTTCCGGAATCAGACCAGGGATTAGCTGTATTTTCACCGCGTTGCGACCAGGGAGCATCCATCCTGAAATCCTTGGCCCATCGCATGGCTCGGTTGGCTGAGCGGCGGATATCCTCGAATTTGCCTAAACGGTAGTACATCAGAATAGCGCGCCCTTCTACGGTGCCCCAGACTCCTCCGTTCACCCAGTCACCAAAAGTCCAGAATCCTTCGAGCCCTTTTCCTGAAACACGACCCCATCCTCCATAGGTGTCATCAAGACCCGGTGCATTGGTTAGCAGGAAATCATAAGGACGGATCGCAGGATAGGCCGCAATCTGGTCGTAAATATTTTCCGAAGTCTTGTTGTCAACCACACGAAGCGCTACTGCATCAGCATTCGCTACCCCCTCGAGGTACCCAAACTGTTGCTGACCCAGCACTCCATGTTTAATTCCACCCGGTTCAACCGACTTAGTAAAATATCCTTTTGGTGCCTGAAGTTGGGATAATGACTCCCGCGTAATCTTTTGGCGGTGTTCTGTCAATACCTGTTTTTCTTTATCTCCGTTGAATTTGTAGAGCTCAGCCATACGATCCAATGCCGCAAGGTAGGTTATGGAGAGTCCGGTCAGATAGCTCTTCCCGAATGTACCATCGGGTTGTCTGACTCCTCCATAGCTCGGCGCCAAAAGATTACAGGCCGGTCCTACAAGAAACAGGTTATTCTTCGGATCACGGCTCTTTTCTATGAAATTGCAGGCCCGTTCCATTTTAGGGAGATAATGCTCAAGTGCTTTTTTGTCATGATTGACCAGCAATATTTCGGATTGCATAACCAATCCTGCGGCAGTGGCTTCATAAAACCAATCGTGAACCTTCAAATCGCCATCCCCCTGTTTAAAGATAATCTTGCCCGGAGCCGCTGCATCTCCAAGGCTCCCGTCGGGAGCAACCAGTTCTGAAAGCGGATTCGGTTTACCATCATCACTCCATCCACCTTTACGTTTTCCATCGCCCTGATTGTCCCAAAAAAGATCCCATGACCGTTGCAGGATTCGGGACCATGGCTCCTGAAGAAAAGGGGTAGCCGCATACGAAAATCCATAGCTGTTTTGAATCCACCATGCACCCCACCCTGCTCCTTCAGTGAACGTATCCCAATCTGCATTATAAATCATTGTCAGATTCGGAACTACCGGATTTGGATGAAAAAAGGCAAACGATTCGTCTATGAGTCGGAGAAAGTTTAAGTCTCCGGTTCCGGAACAATACTTCCCTTCGTATTTAACACTCTTTAATGGTATACTTGCATGGGTTACATGCTTTTTATGTGACTTGTGCTTTACCTGCGAGGTCGCGGTTAAAGTAATGAATGCGAAAATCAGAATAATCAGTTTTTTCATATTTTAACTTGAGATTGCCCAAATTTAGAAAAAATAATTTTGAACAACTGAATACAAAGAAATAATTGACTTTCAGGCCAGGGTTTTTGAGACAATATGTTTCGCCGGGATTGATATTCCGGTATTCCGTACCTTCAACTACTCCTAAATTGGTTTTCTACAAATATTAAATCAGATTCTTTGCGTTTCCCGGCGTTCTCTGCGCGAAAATCAAGGGGAAAGAATCACGTCCGGTTCATAATATCAACCACGAACACCTACAATACACTATTAAGTATATGTTTCCTCTCCTGATGGATTTTGAGGATTAACTCTCCGAAAAGGGTGTTGGCCCAGGCAAACCACGTACGGGTAAAGTTTTCAGCATTATCCTTATGAAAGGTTTCGTGCATAAATCCGGTACCCGCATGGGTATTTTTGAGCCATCGAAGACATTGTTTTATCTCCTGATCATTGGTCGAAGTCATGGCTCTCATGATAATGCTCATCGGCCAGATCATATCGGCTCCGACATGGGGACCCCCAATACCTGAGGCCACCTTCCCTTCAAAAAACCATGGATTATCTTTGCTTAAGACAAATTTCCGGGTATTTAAATAGGTTTCATCATTGGGCTTGATGCTACCCAGATAGGGCATCCCAAGCAGGCTGGGTACGTTGGCATCATCCATATACAATCGGTTTCCGAAACCGTCAATTTCAAAAGCCAGCACTTTTCCGTAATTCAGGTGGCTTGCCGGGGCATATTCCTTAAGCCCTTTTTCGACGCTATTGGCCAATGAGTTACATTGAGCAGCAAAGGAAGCGTCATTATAAACTGATGCAACCAGTTCCGCCATCTGTCTCAGTGATATAAGGGCAAAATAATTCGATGGGATCAGATATAGAAAAGTTGTTGCATCATCGGACGGTCGGAAGGTAGAACAGATCAATCCATTTGGTTTTACCGGATTTCCATATCCGGCACCGCAAACAGTATCGGTTTGTTTCTCCGTCTTACGCATAAAGTGGTATGGCCCTTTATCCGTCTTGCGTTGTTGCTCCTCAAACGTTTTCACAATCGTTTTTGCAGCCTTGAGCCATTGAGGATTGAATGGACCGGCGTCTCCGCTCTTTTTCCAATAATGATAGCTTAAGCGGATCGGATAACACAGCGAGTCGATCTCCCATTTACGTTCGTGGAGTTCAGGTTTCATCTCGGTTAAATCGGTTTTCCATTCACTTCCGGTTGGCCCGAAATTAAAAGCATTCGCATACGGATCAATCAGGATACATTTTGCCTGACGGTTTATCACTCCGACGAATAGCTTCTTCAGTTGCGGATCCTGATTTACCAGGTGGAGATATGGCCAGACCTGGGCAGTAGAATCGCGGAGCCACATCGCATCAATATCTCCGGTAATGATAAAGGAATCAGCTTCTCCATTAATCTGTGAAAAATGGACAGTCGTATCCAGCGTGTTGGGATAGCAATTTTCAAAAAGCCATGCAATCTCAGGGTCCGCAATATCTTTTTTTATTTTGATAATCTCTGCTTCGACGGCCTCACTTTTAAAAAGTCGTTTTGAAACTTCAGGCCGAATCGAATTTTTTGGAGGTGTTGATGCGGAAAGCAGTTTAGGAGAAATAGCCAAACCTCCTGCAGTCAGGATTGAGTTATTGATAAAAGATCTGCGTTTCATATAAAATTGGATTGAATTTGTTATTTGATTGATGGTTTGTAATTTTCCAAATATGTTGCAAGATCCTGATTATGATCTGTATTCAAATAATCTACCTTAAGTTTCATTAAGGTTCTCCAGGCATAGGCTGTATCAGGGGCATTCCTGAATCTTATTTTTTTATTTAATCCATGGACAGTACCAATGATCTGTTTTAATATGTTTTCATCAGTTTCAGACAATGGGGTTTTCCCTTTCCAGTCAGTTAAATCTGCCATATTTTGGCTGTAAAGGGCAACTCTTTTGAGCTGTTGAGCATCATATTTCAGGGTTACATTACCGTCAAAGGAGATCCAGACGGGATATTTGTTAAAGTCTGTAGGCTGCGGTCTGTTGCCTGTAATTACAATTTGAACAGCATTGGGGTTAACATTGAAATCAAAAACGTCGGGGTACTTTTTCAATGCCTCCACCAGCAGTGAAAGGGTTGGCTCAACGGTGGTTTTCAAATCTATCATAAGCTGAAACGTGGCGGGGATGTCACTCCATGCCTTCCCGCCATTTTTTCTGAACTCTGTAACAACAGGCTGTAAATAAAGCGCTTCCAGTGTTTTAGAAGCGATAATGCCGGAACTGTCTTGTGCAATATAGAGGACTCCCTTGACAGCCCAAACATCCGCCTCAATGGATCCGTAATGTGCATAGTAGGCTGAATAAAAGGGGGTAATCTGAGCATAATCGGCGTGAGAATTCGCATTAAGAGTTGTGTACTGCCCATGTACAGAAATCAGGCAAGTAAAAAGCATTAGAAATGCAGACAGTAATTTTCTCATTTATAAATTGTTTTATCGGTCAAATTTTAATTTTCTAACTCCGGATGATCCTTCTCCATTTGTTCTGATTTCTCCACCCGCTAACGGTTCAACAAAGATCTTAAAATGATTCACAAATTAAAATAATTCAGGAGAATAAGATCGCGATCCTTTTCTTTCAGACCTTTGAGTAATATTGGCTGGTCCTGGGGACGAAGCCCTTTCTGAAGTTAATTTTGTTGGTCCCCGGATATGGTCTTTCTTTCAGAACGTTCAAGATCCAAGAAGAGTCAAATATGGGATTGAAAACCAAATATTAAATGGATGTTATTTTCTTTGGAAAAGCAAAGTTAGTTTTTTCTGATTCTGTTTGGCGATGCGCCTTTTTTTATAATTTTACGAACAAAATGAAATATTCATTGTTTTATTGTAATATTGATAGATAATTTTTAAAAACTTAGTTGACAAAAAGATGCCGCAAGATTATATTCCTGTCCTGATTCAAACACTGATTGTTCTCGGTTTTGTGATAACCACCATGGTGGCAACCCATTTTCTGGGACCAAAGAGATACTCCCGTGCCAAACTTGAAAATTTTGAATGTGGAATTGAAGGATTAGGAAATGCCAGGAGTCCGTTTTCGGTTAAATATTTCTTGATCGCCATTCTCTTTGTACTCTTCGATGTTGAGGTCATATTTATGTATCCATGGGCTGTGAATTTCAAATCGTTAGGTAAGGAAGGTTTCATCGATATGTTTTTATTTATGATGCTCGTCCTTGCCGGGTTTATTTACATCATTTTAAAGGGAGCTTTAAAATGGGATAAGCGTTAAGAAAAGCTCAAAATTTTGTATTCATGTTCAAAAAAGAAGATATAAGCATGGCACCAACCCTTGCAGAGACTCCTGAGGGAATCTCCGGACAGGGTTTTTTTGCCACTTCGATGGAAAAGGCTGTTGGTTTGGCCCGGAAAAATTCATTGTGGCCTTTACCGTTTGCTACCTCCTGTTGTGGAATTGAGTTTATGGCTACTATGGGAGCTCATTACGACCTTGCCCGTTTTGGTTCTGAGCGGTTGAGTTTTTCTCCCCGCCAGAGCGATTTACTGATGGTGATGGGAACAGTGGCGAAAAAAATGGGACCTGTGTTACGGGAAGTCTATATTCAAATGGCAGAACCTAAATGGGTCATTGCTGTTGGCGCTTGTGCCTCGAGTGGAGGAATTTTTGATACCTATAGTGTATTACAGGGGATTGACCGCATTATTCCGGTGGATGTATATGTACCCGGTTGTCCACCACGTCCTGAACAAATTATCGATGGCATCATTAAAATACAGGAACTTGTTGGAAATGAGTCATTAAGAAGGCGCAATTCAAAAGAATACCAGGAGCTGATGGACCAGTATAATATCGAATAAAGTTAACCGGATTTTAGGGGTTATCTCTTTGAAATTCATTCATATTCAAATAGTAAGCTGTAGTTTCTTAAAAAATTAGTACCTTAAAAAATATATTTGTGTTCCAGATCATTCCAGAAAGAAACGAGTTAGTTGTTACAAAATTGATTGAGAATTTTGGCACCTCAATTGATCAACATGAAATTCTGGCCGATATGCTTTGCGTTACGGTCAAAAAAGAGGTGGTCGCTGAGTTGCTGCTATTCCTGAGGGATGATCAGGAATTGCAATATAACTTCTTAACAACTCTTTGCGGGATGCATTATCCTGAAAAGGAGCAGCTGGGCGTAGTGTATCACTTGCATAGTTTTGTTCATAATCACCGGATCAGGATCAAAACAACTACACACCTTACAAACCCAAATGTGCCTTCAGCAACAAAGGTCTGGCCATCAGCCAACTGGATGGAGCGCGAAACATTCGATTTCTTTGGCATAATCTTCGAAGGTCATCCGAACCTTAAACGCATTTTAAACGTCGAAGACATGGTTGACTTTCCGCTTCGTAAAGAGTTTCCCCTTGAAGATCAGACCCGGGAGGATAAGGATGACTCGCTTTTTGGAAGGTGATCTGATATTAATTATGAGTTATGAGTTATGAGTTATGAGTTATGAGTTTGGAAAAATTCTGGAATTGAATGCTCATTTAGAATACCAAATTTTCTGACCTCGCAGAGGTCAAAAGTTTATAGCAGAAATTACATACCGTCAATGGCAAAAAGAGTTAATCCCGATTATTGGGACAAAGACATAGTAAAAACGGAAGAACCCAGAGAGTATAATACACTCAACGTGGGGCCTACTCATCCTGCTACACATGGCGTTTTTCAGAATGTTATGCTCATGGATGGGGAATTTATCGTAAGTACCGAACAAACAATAGGTTATATTCATCGCGCTTTTGAAAAAATAGCCGAACACCGCCCTTTTTATCAGGTCACTCCGCTCACAGACCGGTTGAATTATTGTTCATCCCCTTTAAATAACATGGGGTGGCACATGACTGTGGAGAAATTGCTGGGCATTGAAACCCCCAAACGGGTCGACTATCTCAGAATTATCATTATGGAACTGGCCCGCATTGCTGATCATATCATTTGCAATAGTGTGATCGGGGTAGATAGCGGTGCCTTAACCGGGTTTACCTATATTTTCCAGGACCGGGAATTCATTTATGAAATTTATGAAGAGATCTGCGGTTCCCGTCTGACTACCAACATGGGTAGAATTGGTGGATTTGAGCGGAACTTTAGTCCGAAAGTTTGGGAAAAGATTCGTTATTTTCTGAAAACATTTCCTGCCAAGTTAAAGGAATTTGAGACCTTGCTAGCCAGGAACAGGATTTTTATGGATCGTACCATTAATGTCGGTCCGATTACTATAGACCGCGCATTGGCTTATGGCTTTACCGGTCCTAATCTTCGGGCCTGCGGTCTTGATTATGACGTAAGGGTTATGAACCCCTATTGTTCGTATGAAGAATTTGACTTTGTAATCCCGATAGGACAAAACGGAGATACCTACGACCGGTTTATGGTCAGACAGGAGGAGATGAAACAGAGCATGCGGATTATTGAACAGGCATTGGAGAAGCTGGACAATATGGAAGATAAGGAGACCTACTATGCGAGTGATCCCCGGTTTGTCCTTCCTCCAAAAGAAAAAGTTTACAACAACATGGAAGCGTTGATCTGGCATTTTAAAATCGTAATGGGCGAAACCGATATTCCAGTCGGCGAAGTCTATCATGCTATTGAAGCAGCCAATGGCGAATTGGGTTATTACCTGGTAAGTGATGGAGGACGTACGGCCTCAAGACTCCATTTTCGTCGTCCATGCTTTATTTATTACCAGGCATACCCGGAAATGGTTCAGGGAAATATGTTGTCCGACGCGATTCTGACCATGAGCTCTATGAATGTAATTGCCGGAGAATTAGATGCATAAACGTTTTGTAGAGAAGTACAACAGTGTAGAGACATACACAGCAGTGCGTCTCTACAAAAAAATAAAATTAAAAAAACCGAATACGCAGATATGCAGGATAAAAACAATATACCTGAATTTAATCGTGAAACGCTTGATCTGGTAAATCAGATTATCAAACGGTATCCACAGGGAAGACAAAAATCTGCCTTGTTGCCAGTATTACATATTGCCCAATCAGAAAATAGCGGATGGCTAAGCCCTGAAATGATGGATTATGTGGCCTCACTCCTGGAAATTCAGCCGATTGAAGTCTATGAAGTCGCCTCTTTTTACAGCATGTATAACCTCAAACCTGTTGGAAACTGCGTGATTGAAGTCTGTCAGACAGGCCCTTGCTGGTTAAACGGTGCAGAGCAAATACTTTCACATTTTGAGACACGGTTGGGTATAAAACCCGGTGAGACAACCCCTGACGGGAAGTTTACCCTTAAAACCGTTGAATGTCTTGCTGCATGCGGAAATGCGCCTGTTATCC
>Ga0316219_1002218_pt1 | contig 18384 bp, 16 predicted proteins | sample TBH18003PmetaG_FD_203635 | JGI IMG/M metagenome (GOLD analysis project Ga0316219, IMG submission 203635) | Freshwater microbial communities from Trout Bog Lake, Wisconsin, USA - TBH18003P | ecosystem: Environmental > Aquatic > Freshwater > Lake > Hypolimnion/Profundal zone | place: USA... | reverse complement strand
GGGGTGGCGGGAATCGTCGCGGCGCCGGGGTATCTGCATCCGCTCACCGCCTTTACCGCGCTGCTCTGCATCGCGGTCGCGGCGGGGGCGGCGGGCTGCCTCAACATGGCCTATGACAGCGACATCGACCGCCTCATGAGCCGCACCGCGACCCGGCCGATTCCGCTGGGTCGCATCGACCGGGCGGACGCGCTGGGCTTCGGCTGGGCGCTGTCGGTGGGCGCGGTGGCGACCATGTGGCTGTTCGTGAATGAACTGGCGGCGGCGCTGCTGGCCTTCACCGTCTTCGAATATGTCGTCGTCTATACTCTTTGGCTGAAGCGCCGCACGCCGCAGAACATCGTCATCGGCGGGTTGTCGGGCGCCATGCCCGCGGCCATCGGCTGGGCTGCGGTCACCGGCAGCCTGGCGGTCGCACCGCTGCTGCTGGTCGCCATCGTCTTCATGTGGACGCCGCCGCATTTCTGGGCGCTGGCGCTGTGGCGTAGCGACGATTACGCCCGCGCCGGCGTGCCGATGCTGCCGGTGGTCAAGGGCAAGGCCCATACCCGCCTGCAGATCCTGCTCTATACGCTGGCGCTGGTGCCGCTGGGCCTGACGCCGGTGCTGACCGGCACGGGCGGCTGGCTTTATCTGGCCTGCGCCGGCGGCATTGGCGCCTGGTTCCTCAAGGAATCCATCGCCACTTTCCTCGAGAAGGATGAGCGCAAGGAACCGGCGGCGCACCGGCTGTTCGGCGTGTCCCTGGTCTATCTGGCGGCGGTGTTCGCTTCGCTGATCGTGGAGAAGTTGCTTCAGCTTCCCTCGATCCCGGCATTCTGGTCGTGAGCGATGGCAAAAAGAACTGGCAGCGCGAGCGCCGCAAACGCAACATCGCATTGGCGCTCGTTCTCGGGGCGCTTGCAGCTCTTGTCTATTTCATGTCCCTCGTGCAGTGGCACGGTGGTCACTAATCTTCGCAAATCCTTGGGGTCTTGATCCATGTCCAGCGACGCAAAGCACGATTATCACCTGGTCGACCCCAGCCCCTGGCCGGTCGTCGGTTCCGTCTTCGCCTTCCTGATGATGGTCGGCGCCGTGCTGTGGATGCACAAGGGCTATGACCGCTTCGGCGTTCTCAGCGGCACGCCCTGGATCTTCGGCATCGGCCTGGCCGGCGTGCTCTACACCATGGCCAGCTGGTGGCGCGATGTCATCAACGAGTCGGTGGTGCAGGGCCTCCACACCCCCGTGGTGAAGCTGCATTTGCGCTATGGCATGCTGCTCTTCATCGCTTCGGAAGTGATGTTCTTCGTCGCCTGGTTCTGGGCCTATTTCAACGCCGCCATCTTCCATGCCGATGTCGGCGTGCCGGCATGGCCGCCGGCCGGCATCGTGACGCTGGACCCCTGGCATTTGCCGCTGCTCAACACCCTGATCCTGCTGACCTCCGGCACCACCGTCACCTGGGCGCACCACGCCATCCAGACCGGTGACAAGAAGGGCGCCACCCAGGGCCTGCTGATCACCGTTCTGCTGGGTCTTTCCTTCACCTGCGTCCAGGCCTGGGAATATGCCCATGCGCCCTTCACCTTCGGCTTCAACGGCCTGGCCAAGGCGCCGTTCGAGGATGGTGCCCATGCCTTGCTGGCGGCCGGCGCCGGTAATTTCGACGCCATCTATGGCTCGACCTTCTTCATGGCCACGGGCTTCCACGGCATGCATGTGATCATCGGCACGATCTTCCTGATCGTCTGCCTGTTCCGCGCCATGGCCGGGCAGTTCACGCCCACCCGCCATTTCGGCTTCGAGGCGGCGGCCTGGTACTGGCACTTCGTCGACGTGGTCTGGCTGTTCCTCTTCGCCTGCATCTATGTCTGGGGCGTCGGTCCGGTCGTGCAGGGCTAACGTCACGCAACCGCCCAACACCTTTCGCGCAATCGTCCTCGGCCTCTGTCCGCAATGCGGGCAGGGGCCGTTGTTCGATGGCTATATCGCCGTGCGGAAGGCCTGTCCGTCTTGCGGGCTGGACTATTCGATCTTCGATCCGGGTGACGGCCCCGCCGTATTCGGCATCCTGATCGTGGGCGCCATCGTGGCGGGCCTGGCGCTGTGGGTGGAGTTCACCTGGTCGCCGCCCACCTGGGTGCACCTGATGCTCTGGATACCGCTGACCTGCATCCTGTCATTCGGCTTTCTGCGTCTGACCAAGTCGGCGCTGCTGGTGCTGCAATACCGGCACAAGGCCGGCGAAGGGCGGTTGTCCTGATGTTGCGCTTGCGTCCTTACCCCGGCATGACCATCGCCTGTGCCATCCTCTTTGCCATTCTTTGTGGGTTGGGCGTATGGCAAGGCATCATACGGCTGCCTTGGAAGTTGGCTTTGATCGCCACGATGAACGATCATATGGCTGCCGCGCCGATCGGATTGGATCAGGTCATGGCGCTCCATGGCGAGGCGGCACAATACCGTCGCGTCACGCTGCAGGGCCATTTCGACCATGCGAAGGAAGTCTACGTCTTCACCACCGGCGGAGGTACGGGCGTTTATCATGTGCTGACGCCCTTCACCGTCGATGACGGCCGTATCCTGATGGTGGACCGGGGACTGGTGACGAAGGAAACGCTCGATCCTGCCACGCGCATGGCAGGGAACTTTTTCGGTGAGACACAGGTTACCGGCGTCTGGCGCACGCCGGACAAGGCCGGTTTCTTCACGCCGGCACCGGATTTGGTCCATCGCGTCTGGTATAGCCGTGATCTCGCCGCCATCGCCGCCGTCGATCACGTTTCGCTGGCCGTGCCCGTGCTGATCGAAGCCGATGCAACGCCCAATCCTGGCGGCTGGCCCAAGGGCGGCCAGACCGTTGTCGACCTGCCCAATAACCACTTCTCCTATGCCGTCACCTGGTTCGGGTTGGCGATCTGCCTGCTGGGCGTCTGGCTGGCCTATCATATTTCCAAGGGCCGGCTGGCATGGGGGAAGAGCTAGCTTTATAAGGCCGTGATGAATTCGCACACTTTCATCTCTACCCGGGGCCACGCGCCCGCAGCGGGCTTTGCCGAAGTGCTGCTGGCGGGCCTCGCGCCCGATGGCGGCCTATATCTGCCGCAGGCGTGGCCGCAGTTCAGCGATGCCGAACTGGCCGCCTTCAAGGGCATTCCCTTCCAGGAGGCGGCGTACCGGGTGCTGTCGCGTTTCACCGGCCCGTCCTTCACCGAAACCGAACTGCGCGAAGCTATCGCCGCCGCCTATTCGGACTTCGACGCGCCGCAAATCGCGCCACTGGTCGAGATCGGGCAGGGACGCTACCTGCTGGAGCTGTTCCACGGCCCCACACTCGCCTTCAAGGACATCGCCTTGCAGATTCTGGGGCAGCTTTTCAGCCGTGCTTTGGCCAAGCGCGGCGGCCGCGCCACCATCGTCGCCGCCACCAGCGGCGACACCGGTTCGGCGGCGATCGCGGCGCTGGGCGGACTGCCCAACATCGATGTCTTCGTCATGCATCCTCTCGGCCGCGTCAGCGATGTGCAGCGGCGCCAGATGACGACGTCGGCGCACGCCAATGTCCACAACATCGCCCTGGAAGGCACGTTCGACGATGCCCAGTCCATCGTGAAGGCGCTGTTTGCCGACACGGATTTCGCGAAAAGGATCAGCCTCACCGCGGTCAACTCGATCAACTTCGTCCGCATCGCGGCCCAGAGCGTCTATTACCTCACCGCTGCCGCGGCCCTCGGAAAGCCGGCGACGTTCGTTGTGCCCACCGGCAATTTCGGCGACATCTTCGCGGGCGAGGCCGCCTGGCGCATGGGGCTGCCGATCGAACGGCTGGTGATCGCCACCAACTCCAACGACATCATGGCCCGCGCCCTCAACGAGGGCGTCTATGCTTCAGGCGACGCCCATCCCACCTTGTCGCCGTCGATGGACATCCAGGTCGCCTCCAATTTCGAGCGCGCCTTGTTCGAAGCCTGCGACCGCGATGCCGGTTGGGTCGCGGCGGCGATGAACGATTTTGCCCGCGAGCGCCGCCTGGCCATCCCGCAGGAAGTGCTGGCCTCGCTGCGCGCCCGCTACAGCGCCTTCGCCGAAGACGATGCCGCGACCATCGCCGCCATCAAGGCGATACAGGCACAAACCGGCCGCATCATCGATCCGCACACCGCGGTCGGCGTGGCGGCGGCGGACGAACTGGCCGGCGTCCCCGGCCCAGTGGTGATCCTTTCCACCGCCCATCCCGCCAAGTTCCCGGATGCGGTGGCCCGCGCCACCGGCGCCCCGCCGCCGGTCCCGCCCCGTCTGCAGGGCCTGGAAACGCTGCCCGAGCGGGTCGAAACCTTGCCCAAAAGCCTGCCTTTGATCCGCGACTTCATCTCCTCTAGACTGGGAGCATGAACCCGGAAATATCAATATTATCCAATGGCTTGACGATTGTCAGTGACCCCATGCCGGGACTGGAATCGGCGGCTGTCGGCCTGTGGGTCAATACCGGCGCCCGGCACGAGACACCGGACCAGATGGGCGTCTCCCACATGCTGGAGCACATGGCCTTCAAAGGCACGGCGCGGCGCAGCGCCCGCGTTCTTTCCGAAGAGATCGAAGCCGTTGGCGGCGTCCTCAACGCCTATACCAGCCGCGAGCAGACCGCCTTCCATGCCCGTGTGCTGAAGGCCGACGTGCCGCTGGCGATGGATCTGCTGGGCGACATCCTGATCAACCCCGCCTTTGCCGAAGACGAAATCGCCCGCGAGCGCCATGTGGTGCTGCAGGAGATCGGCCAGGCCCGTGACACGCCCGACGACATCATCTTCGATCACCTGCAGGCGGCAATCTATCCGAACCAGCCCATGGGCTGGTCGATCCTGGGCGAGGAAGCCACCGTCGCCGGCTTCAGCCGCGACATGCTCAAGGGTTACATGGCCGCGAACTATCGCGCCGGCGGCATGACGCTGGTGGCCTCCGGCGCCGTGCGCCATGACGAGATCGTCAGGCTGGCGGAGACGTTCTTTACCGGCCTGACGCCAGGGCTGCCGTCCACGCCCAAGCCTGCCGTCTATGGCGGCGGCGAGGCGCTGTTCGCCGAAGACCTGGAACAGGCGCACATCGCCTTCGCCTTTCCCGGCCTCGCCAACGCCTCTCCCGATTACTATGTCGGCCAGCTCTACACCGCTGCGCTGGGCGGTGGCATGTCCTCGCGCCTGTTCCAGGAGGCGCGGGAGAAGCGCGGCCTCTGCTATTCCATCTACGCCTTCACCAGCGGCTTCCAGGATGGCGGCTATATCAGCGTCTATGCCGGCACCGGCGAAGCCGAGGCGGCGGAAATCGCCGCCGTGGTGGCGGGCGAGATGGAAGCCATCGCCGGTGACCTCAGCGAAGCCGAACTGGCGCGCTCCCGCGCCCAGCTCAAGGCGTCGCTGCTGATGGGGCTGGAGCGTCCGGGCGGCCGTGCCGAGCAGATCGCCGGTCAGCTTTTCGCCTTGGGCCGCATCCAGCCGCCGGCCGAGATCCTTGCCCATCTCGATGCGATAGACCTTGGCATGGTGAAGCGTTATGCCGCGCGTGTGATGCAAACTGGAGCCCCCACCATCGCCGCCGTCGGGCCCATCGCCCGGCTGGAAAACCATGAACGCTTCGCGCGCCGTTTCGGCGCCGGTGCCATCCCGCAAGCGGCGGAATAGTGAAACCGCCTCTGATGAAGACTGGCATCAAGCAGGGACCGATCGCGTTCATGCGTGGCCTCACTTTTCCCGGTGGCCAGCAACCGGTGATCGAAGGCGAGAATGTTTATCTGCGCTATCCGCGGATCGCCGACTTTGCCGGCTGGGCGCGGCTGCGCGCCATGAGCCGCCAATTTCTTACGCCCTGGGAACCCGTCTGGGCGGATGACGAACTTACGCGCGGTGCTTTCCGCCGCCGTCTCAAGCGCTATCACAAGGAGACGCGGCTGGATTCGGCCTATGTCTTCTTCGTGCTGCGCAAATCCGACCATGCGCTGCTGGGCGGGTGCACGCTTTCCAACGTCCGCCGTGGCGTCACCCAGGGTTGCACCCTGGGCTATTGGATCGGCGCGCCGTACGCGCGTCAGGGCCATATGAGCGACGCCTTGAAGGTGCTGCTGCCCTTCGTCTTCCGCACGCTGGGGCTGCATCGCGTCGAGGCTGCCTGCCTCACCGCCAACGACGCCTCCAAAGCGCTGCTCGCCCGCGCCGGTTTCCGCCAGGAGGGTCTCGCCCGCCGCTATCTGCTGATCAACGGCGTCTGGAGCGACCATCTGCTATTTGCTTTGCTCGCCGACGAGGCGCAGCTAGGTTGACGCCCGTTCCGCGTTACAGGATTTCATGACCATACGCCGCCTCATCACCCTGTCCTGTGCCGTGCTCATGCTGGGCGTGCTGTCGCTTGTTCCGGCGGCAATGGGGCAGGGTACTGCGAGCGGTCCTTCGACCCCAAAGCCGGTCAATTTCGGCGGCGCCGACAATGTGCTGGCGCTGAAAACGTTCCTCACCTCCTATCACGCGCCTGGCGGACCGGAAGCCGACGGTTCCTCCTGGTACATGCTGCCGGTGATGAATGACGGCGTTCGGCCTGCCATCCGCGTGCTGCTGGCGGGGCAGCCGCCTTCGGCGGCGCTGCACCTGCTGCCGCGCCACACCCGCCCCGCGATATTGGCGGTGGCGAGTTCCGAAGCCGGTGTCGTGGTGGAAACCGCGCCCGCCTATGGCGGCCGCGCCTGGCGCGTCATCATTCCGCCCGTCACCACGGCGGCGCTGGCCATCCGTGTCGCTTCCGCCGACGCGCCGCCGGCTCTCTCGGCCTGGAGCGAACCGGCGCTGTCATCACACAACCGTCAGCTTGCCATCTTCATCGCCGCCGTGGCGGCGCTGATCGGGGCTGCGATGCTGATCACCGGCGGGCTCGCCATACTGATCGGCCATACCGCGCCACGCTGGGTGGCGATCAGCCTGTTTCTGCTGTTGCTGGGCTGGCTGGCTTCGTCCGGCATGTTCGATGCCAGCATCGCCACGCGGCTGGGCGGCCCCTATGGCCTGGGCGCTTTTCTCAACCTGCTGGCGCTTGCGGCGGGCGCGCGCCTGGCCAATGCCATCGTGCCGCTGCGCGAGGTCTTTCCGCGCTATCAGAAACATCTGCGCCGCGCCGTCTGGAGCCTGGTGGGGCTTGGGGTGCTGGCCTGGGTCGGCCTGCCGGGCGCGACGTTGCTGAGCGATATCATTATCGTCACCGGCGGCACCGCTATCGCCGTCTATCTGTTCTGGTGTGGCCGCCGTGGCATCAAGGCGGCGCAGGTGGTGGCGCCGTCGGCCGCCGCGTTCGCCCTGGTGGCGATGGCGGGCGCGGTGGTGGCGCTGGGCGGCTGGGGCGAAGGCCTGACCGGCCCGGCCGTGACCGGCGGCTTTGCCGCAGCGGGTGCCATATTGCTGGCGCTGGCGGTGATCGCCAGCGAGGAAATCGCCGTGCTGCCCTTCCTGCACGGTTCGGGCACCGCCAAGCTGCTGGAGGCGCGCCTGCCCGAGGGCGCCACACTCGATGCCGCCACGCCCTTCGCCAATCTGGCGCTGGCTGCCATCGGCGCGGCGCACCAGGGCGTCTTCGACCTGGATTTCCGCAGCCAGCTTCTCACGTTGTCGCCCGATGCGGCGCAGCTGCTGGGGCGCGGCTATCACGAGACGACGCTGTCGCATTCCGATTTTCTGGCGCTGATCAATTCCGACGACCGCGAGACCTATTCCGGTGCGCTGGAGGAATTCAGCGCCCGTCCCGGCAGCGCCTTCCGCGTGGAATTCCGCGTCGGCGCCGGGCAGGGGCGCTGGCGCTGGCTGGAGCTGCGCGCCACCATCGTCACCGAGCAGGAAGATGTCGCTTCGGACTGCCTCGGCCTGCTGGCCGACATCACCCAGCGCAGGGAAAAGGAAGCGCTGTCCGAGTCGCGGGACGAACTCACCGGGTTGGGCAACCGCATAGCCATGATGCAGGCCCTGGACGGGCTTGGGACCGATCTGTCCAAATCGCTGTTCGCGCTGATCGACATCGACCGCTTCAAGGCCATCCATGCCAGTCTTGGCGATGATGGCGCCGACCAGGTGCTGCGCCAGACGGCGCGGCGGCTGGGCGGCCTGAAGGCGCGGCTGTTCCGTGCCGGCGGCGACAGTTTCGCGCTGGTCTTCCCCGAAAGCCCCCGCGACGCCAAGGCCGCCGGAGACAAGGCGGTGGAGGTCTGCACCCCGCCGCATCAGGTGCTGGGCCGCAGCATCTTCGCGCCGGTCAGCGTCGGGCTGGCGCGCGGCAGCGACGGCGACGATCCGCTGGCGCTGATCAAGAATGCCGAGCTGGCCCTGATCGCCGCCAAGCGTCAGGGCGGCGGCGCGGCGATGCTCTATGAATCCGACCTGGAAGAGGTCTCGCCCGGCGATGCGGTGAAGCTGGAAACCGAGTTGCGGCACGCGCTGGAGCAGGGCCAGATCGAGGTCCATTACCAGCCGATCATGCGGATGGCCGATGCCTCGGTCGCCGGTTTCGAGGCGCTGCTGCGCTGGCGCCACCCGGTGCGGGGGCTGGTGACGCCGGAAGATTTCATCGCCCATTCGGAGGAAACCGGCCTGATCGTGGAATTGGGCCGCTTCGCGCTGGAACAGGCGGCAGCCGGCCTGTCGCAATGGCAGCGCTTCTTTCCCCTGAAGCCGCCGCTCTTCGTCAGCGTCAATCTTTCCCGCCGCCAGGTCCGCGATGCCGGCTTTGAAGGGCTGCTCAAGACCGTGCTGGCCGCCAACACCATCGTTGCCGGGACGCTGCACCTGGAGATCACCGAAAGCGCCGTCGCCGCCGATCCGCGGCTGGTGCCGATGCTGGAGCGGCTGCGCGCGGCCGGCGCCGGCCTGTCGATCGACGATTTCGGCACCGGCTCCTCCACGCTCAGCCAGCTTCGCACGCTGCCCTTCGACACCGTCAAGATCGACAAGAGTTTCCTAGCCCGCCATGGCGGCACCGACATCGACACCGATGGCGAAGTGGTGCTGGCCTCCATCGTCGCGCTCGCCCACGATCTCAAGCGCGCCGTGGTGGTGGAAGGCGTGGAAAGTCAGCGCGACAGCGACTGGCTGACCGGCCTCAAATGCGAATTTGGCCAGGGCTATTATTTTTCCGCGCCGCTGGCGCCCAAGGATGCGCTGGATTTCATCGCCCGGCGTTACAATCCCGCCACGGCGCAGGACAACACTTAACCAAACGGAGACTGAAAATGATCAAGGTTGGCGACAAGATTCCATCCGCCACGCTGATGGAGAAGCAGGAAGACGGCCCGGCGCCCGTCACCACCGACGCCCTGTTCAAGGGCAAGAAGGTGGCGCTGTTCGCGCTGCCCGGCGCCTTCACCCCGACCTGTTCGGCCAAGCATGTGCCGGGCTATGTGCAGAATTACGAGGCGCTGAAGGCCAAGGGCATCGACACCATCGCCTGCCTGTCGGTCAACGATGCTTTCGTGATGGGGGCCTGGGGCAAGGACCAGGGCGCCGGCGACAAGGTGCGGATGCTGGCTGACGGCAATGGCGAATTCACCCGCGCCGTGGGCCTGGAGTTCGATGCCAGCAAGTTCGGCATGGGTAAGCGCAGCCAGCGCTATTCCATGATCGTAGAGGATGGCGTCGTGACGTCGCTGAACGTCGAAGAGCCGGGCGCTTTTGAAGTTTCCAGCGCCGACCACATGCTGGGCCTGCTTTAAGGCCGGCGGTTCCTGGCGGGAATGGCAGAGCGGGCCAGCAGGTCCGCTCTTTCATTTTCGGGATGTCCGGAATGTCCCGCCACCCAGTGCCACTGGATCTGGTGGCGGGCCATTTCGTCGTCCAGGAGACGCCACAGATCCTCATTCTTCACCGGCTTCTTGTCGGCGGTCTTCCAGCCTTTTTTCTTCCAGCCCGGCAGCCATTTGGCGGCGCCGTCCATGACGTAGCGGGAGTCTGTGTAGATCGCGACCGCGACGCCGCGCTTCAGCTTGCGCAGCCCCTCGATCACGGCCATCAACTCCATGCGGTTGTTGGTGGTGGCCGGGTCGCCGCCGGAAATCTCGGTCTCGTGCGCGCCACTGCGCAGGATCGCGCCCCAGCCGCCGGGGCCCGGATTGCCGGAGCAGGCGCCGTCAGTGAACAGCTGAACGTCACTCAAAGCCATATTCCCTTGCGTCCTTCACCTTCATGTGAAAGCGCAGCTTCTTGGAATATTCCTTCGGGTCTTTGGGCATCACCAGGGCATTGGGATCGTGATGCACCAGATCGAACAGCCGCGTCAGCAGGAAGCGCAGCGCCGCGCCACGCATCAGCACCGGCATGGCGGCGATCTCGTCCTGCGACAGCGGCCGCACAGCGCGATAGCCCTGGATCAGCGCCATGCCCTTGGTGAGGTTGTAGCTGCCGTCCATCTCGAAGCACCAGCTGTTGAGCATCACCGCCAGGTCATAGGCGAACATGTCGTTGCAGGCGAAGTAGAAGTCGATCACGCCCGACACCTCTTCGCGCATGAACAGGACATTGTCGGGAAACAGGTCGGCATGGATGACGCCGTTGGGCAATGCAGGCCAGGCGGCGGTGATGGCGCCCAACTGCTCGCCCACCAGCGTTGCCAAGCCGTCTTCGACACTGTCGGCATGGGCGATGCAGGCCTCGGCCAGCGGCTTCCAGCCGGCGGGCCCCAGCGCGTTGGCGCGGGTCAGGGCGAAGCCTTCGCCCGCCTGGTGCAGCCGCGCCAATGCGGCGCCGGCGTTCGTGCAATGCAGAGCGCTGGGCCGGCGCACCGACAGGCCGTTAAGGAAGGTGACGATGGCGCAGGATCGCCGGTTGAGGCTGGATGACAGGGCGCCTTGGCGGGTGGGCACGGGCAGGGGGCAGTCGATCCCCCGCCGGGCCAGGTGCTCCATCAAGCCCAGATAAAAAGGCAGGTCGCCGGGGCTGACACGTTTTTCATAAAGGGTGAGGATGAAGGCGCCGCGGTCGGTCTGGAGATAGAAATTCGAATTCTCCACGCCTTCGGCGATGCCCTTGAAGGCCAGGGGCGTGCCGATATCGTATTCCCGGAGCAGACGCTCCAGATCCTCGAAAGAGACCTCGGTATAGACCGCCATGATGCCCCGAAAACGGCTTAACAGGCTGGGCGGAACATGCTCTAAGCTGCCCTTCCCCGTGCCCGCGACAAGTCCGATGCGAGGCGGCGAAAGTCAAGCGAAAGAGCAAAAGCAGGAATGATGGCCCGTTTTTCCCGTCCCAGGCTTGGTGTTCCGGCCGCAGCGGTGGTTTTGGGAGCCGGACTGGCCTTGGCCGGCTGCGCCGATGACTCGCGCGCCCTCAACTGTCCCGGTGTGGCGATTCTGGCCGATGCCGCCACCCGTCCGGTGCTGAAGGCGGGGGCCGCCGCCACTGATCCGTCGGCGGTGCTGTATACGGTTCGGGCCACGGACATCGATAGCAGCTGCACGCTGGACCGCCGCCGCGGCCAGACCGATTCCAACGTCTCTCTCACCTTCCGCGCCACAAGGCCGCCCAGCGGCCAGCCGGCGCATTATGTCGTGCCCTATTTTCTTGCCATCAACCAGGGCGAGCGCGTCATCAACAAGCGGATGTTCAACATCTCGATCGATTTCGCGCCCGGTGCTTCCAGCGTCACGGTGCAGACGGCGATCAACAACACCGTGTTGAACCTGGACAATGGCCGCCTGCCGATGGAGTACCAGTTCCTGGTCGGGATGCCGCTTAGCGCCGAGGAGCAGGCCTATCTCAAGACCGTGGGCCCCTACACGCCATGATCTCGCTTGCCGCAATGCTCACGGCCGTCGTGGGCGACGCCTTCGCGGCCGAGGGGCTGGCGCGTGAACTAGGCCTGGTGCAGGCCTCCGACCGGCCCGACCTGGCGCCGTTCCAGTGCAACGGCGCTTTGGCCGCCGCGAAGCAGGCAAAGGCCAATCCCCGCGCCATCGCAGACAGGATCGCGGCGCGGCTGAAGGCCAACCCGCTTTTCGTGCAGGTGGAGATCGCGGGGCCCGGTTTCCTCAATCTTGGCGTCGCCGATGCAGCGCTCGCCAAGGGGCTGGGCGATCTGGCCCGCGACGCGCGGCTGGGTGCGCCCGACACCGGTGCGGGCCGTACCGTGGTGATCGATTTCGGCGGTCCCAACATCGCCAAACCGATGGCGGTTCATCACCTGCGCTCATCCATCATCGGCGACTGCCTGCAGCGTTTGTATAGGGCCAACGGCTGGCATGTGGTGAGCGATGTGCATCTGGGTGACTGGGGCCTGCAGATGGGCCAGCTGATCACCGAGATCGAGCTGGAAGGCACCGCCCCGGTCTATTTCGATCCCAATATCGTCGGCCCCTATCCGGACGAAGCCCCCGTCACCATGGACTCGCTGGAAACGCTGTATCCGCGGGCATCCGCCGCCTGCAAGGCCGATCCGGCGCGGCTGGAGGCGGCACGGCGCGCCACCGTCGACCTGCAGGCGGGGCGCCCCGGCTATCGCGCCCTCTGGCGGCACTTTGTGAAGGTGACGGAAGTCGGCCTGATGCGCGAATTCGGCAGCCTGGGGGTGACGTTCGACCTTTGGAACGGCGAATCCAGCGTCGATGCGCTGATCCCGCCCATGATCGCGGATTTGAAGGCGCGCGGCCTGGCGGTTGAAAGCGAAGGCGCGCTGGTCGTGCCGGTGGCGCGTGACGACGACAAGAAGCCGATGCCGCCGCTGATCCTGGTCAAGTCGGAGGGTGGCGTGCTGTACGGCACCACCGACCTCGCCACCGTGATCGAGCGCGTGCGCGAACAGGATCCGGCGCTGATCCTTTATGTGGTGGATCACCGCCAGCACGGCCATTTCGAACAAGTCTTCCGCGCCGCCGCTCTGGCAGGCTTCGCGGGCAAGGCCGAACTGGAGCATGTCGGCTATGGCACCATGAACGGGCCTGACGGCAAGCCGTTCAAGACCCGGGCCGGCGGTGCGATGAAGCTGCACGACCTGATCGCCATGGCCACGGCCGAAGCCGAGAAGCGACTGGCGGAGCAGGGCATCGGCACGGACTATAGCGCCGCCGAACGGGCCGAGATCGCGCGCAAGGTCGGCATCGCCACCATCAAGTTCGCCGATCTTTCGCATCAGCGCACTACCGACTATATCTTCGACCTGGAACGCTTCTCGACATTTGAAGGCAAGACCGGGCCCTATCTGCAATATGCGGCGGTGCGCATCCAGTCGATCCTGCGCAAGGCCGGCGACATCAAGCCTGGCAGCGACACGATCCTGCATTCTCCGGAAGAGCGGGCGCTGGCGCTGCAACTGCTGGCGCTGACCGATGCGATGGCCGCGGCGGAAGACAAGCGCGCGCCCAATATCCTGTGCGACTATGCCTTCGAACTGGCGCAGCGCTTCAGCCGCTTCTATGCCGCGCACCATATCCTGTCCGAGACGGATGCCGGCCTGAAGGCGGCGCGCCTGGGCCTGTGCGGGCTTGTACTGGCGGTCATGACCAAGGTCCTGGGCCTGTTGGGGATCGAGGTTCCCGAAAGGATGTGAGTAACTTCAGCCGGTTCCCGGCCTGAATTGACTCGCCCTGCCTGCCCACTAGAATGCACTGCAACAGGCTCGCCCGCCGTGAGGCGTTGGGGGCCCGGCCAGCACACGATCCCTCGCGGGAGAGACTTGGGCTTCGTCCCAGGCGCCGAAGGAGCAACCACCCCGGAAACTCTCAGGCAAAAGGACCGCGATCGGGTGATGAACTTCTGGAAAGCGATGCGGCCCGTCTTCTGATTGAAGACGCGCCGTGTCCGCCGAAGGGGTAACCCGGTCTTCCGCTGGAAGCCGCCGGGGAAAACTCTCAGGTTCCCATGACAGAAGGGGTTTCGCGTCCATCCGGGCGTGGGCTTTTGCTATTTGGGACCGACATGACCGCTGAAACCTTGCGCCGCACACCGCTCTACGCCCTCCATCTGGAGCTGGGTGGCAAGATGGTCCCGTTCGCGGGCTATGAAATGCCGGTGCAATATCCGGCGGGCATCCTGAAGGAACATCTGCATACCCGCAGTCTTGCCGGGCTGTTCGACGTCTCGCATATGGGCCAGGGATTTCTTTCGGGCGATTTGAACGCGCTGGAACGCGTCACGCCCGCCGACGTGGCGGGGCTGAAGGAAGGCCGGCAGCGTTATGGTCTGCTGCTGACGCCGGAAGGTACCATCAAGGACGACTTCATGTTCTCGCGCCTGGTGGGCGAAGCCGACCTCTATCTGGTCGTGAATGCGGGCGGCAAGGAAGCCGATTTCGCCTATATCAACGAGACTTTGAAAGACGCGGCCCAGGTCGCGCCCCGCTTCGACCGGGCTCTGCTGGCGTTGCAGGGTCCGGCGGCCGCATCGGTGCTGGCGCGGCATGCGCCGGGCGTGGCGGAACTCACCTTCATGCAGGTGATCCGCACCACGGTCGCGGGCATGCCGGCCATCATCAGCCGCAGCGGTTATACCGGCGAGGATGGCTATGAGATTTCCATCGAGGGGGGCGATGCGGAGAAAATCGCCCGCGCACTCCTTGCCGAAGAAGAGGTGCTGCCGATCGGCCTGGGTGCGCGCGACAGCCTGCGGCTGGAGGCGGGCCTGTGCCTGTATGGTCATGACATGGACGACACCATCAACCCGGCAGAAGCCGCTCTGCTGTGGTCCATCGGCAAACGCCGCAAGGACGCCAGGGATTTTCCCGGCGCGGAAAAGACCATGGCCGGCAATGCGGCCAGGAAGCTGGTCGGCATCAAGCCGGAAGGCCGGGCCCTGGCGCGTGAAGGTGCCGAAATCATGGCCGATGGCCACGTCATCGGCCGCGTCACCTCCGGCGGCTTCGGCCCATCCTGCAACGGTCCCATTGCCATGGGCTATGTCGAAACATCCTTCGCCGCCCCTGGCACCAAGATCGATCTGATGGTGCGCGGCCAGGCCCTTGCGGCCACCGTCGTGCCCATGCCTTTCGTCCCCCACACCTATAAGCGCTGAGAGAGACAGATGAGCGAGACACGATATACCGACCAGCATGAATGGGTTCGCCTCGAAGGCGACAGTGCCACCATCGGCATCACCAAATTCGCTGCCGAGCAGCTGGGCGATGTCGTCTATGTCGAGCTTCCGGCCAAGGGCAAGGTGGTGAAGGCCGGCGCCGAGGTCGCGGTGGTCGAAAGCGTCAAGGCCGCCAGCGAAGTCTATGCCCCGGTGGGCGGCGAGATCACCCTCGCCAATGACGTGCTGGCTACCGCGCCGTCCACGGTCAATGACGACCCGGAAGGCGAAGGCTGGTTCTTCAAGCTGAAGCTGGCGGACGCTGCGGAGTTCAACACGCTGATGGATGCGGCGGCCTACGCCGAATTCACCAAAGGTCTGTGAGAGAAGCCATGCGCTACCACCCGCTCACCGCCGAAGACCGCCGCGCCATGCTGGCGAAGATCGGCGCCGCCGACATCGATGCCTTGTTCCGCGATGTGCCCAAGGAGGCGCTGGCGCCGCTGTCGGTCTTCGACCTGCCCGACACGCAAGGCGAGATGGAAGTGGACCGCGCCTTGTCGAAGCTGGCGGCGCAGAACATCGCGGCGGGCAGCGCGCCGACCTTTTGCGGCGCGGGTGCCTACAAGCACCATGTTCCGGCGGCGGTCGATCATTTGATCCAGCGCTCGGAATTCCTCACCAGCTACACGCCCTACCAGCCGGAGATCGCCCAGGGCACGCTGCAATATCTGTTCGAGTTCCAGACCCAGGTGGCGCTGCTCACCGGCATGGAAGTGGCGAACGCCTCGCTCTATGACGGTTCCACCGCCACCGCCGAGGCGGTGCTGATGGCCCAGCGCGTGACGAAGCGCGGCAAGGCGATCCTGTCCGGCGGTCTGCATCCCCATTATGCGGAAACGGTCGAGACCGTGGCCAGCCTGTTCGGCGAAATGACGCGGACGCCTGTGACGCCCGGCAGCGCCGAAGACATCATCGCCCTGATCGACGAGGACACCGCCTGCGTCGTTGTGCAGTCACCCGACGTTTACGGCCTGATCCGCGACCTGCGTCCCATCGCCGATGCCGCCCATGCCAAGGGCGCGCTGCTGATTGCGGTGGTGACCGAGATCGTCTCGCTGGGCCTGCTGGAATCGCCGGGCGCGCAGGGCGCCGATATCGTGGCGGCGGAAGGCCAGAGCATCGGCAATGGCCTGAATTTCGGTGGTCCCTATGTGGGGCTCTTCGCCACCCGCGAGAAATTCCTGCGCCAGATGCCGGGTCGCCTGACCGGCGAGACGGTGGACGCCGAAGGCCGTCGTGGTTTCGTGCTGACCCTTTCCACCCGCGAGCAGCATATTCGCCGCGAAAAGGCGACCAGCAATATCTGCACCAATTCCGGCCTCTGCACCCTGGCCTTCACCATCCACATGACGCTGCTGGGCGAGGAAGGCCTGTCGCGGTTGGCGAGGCTGAACCATGCGAAAGCGGTGGCGCTGGCCGGCCGGCTGGCAAAGTTGCAGGGTGTCGAACTGGTGACGCCCGCCTTCTTCAACGAATTCACGCTGCGGCTTTCCAAGCCCGCGGCGGGCGTGGTCGATGCCCTGGCGACCAAGGGCGTCCTGGCGGGTGTCCCGGCCTCGCGCCTGGGAGGGGCTGCCGATCTGCTGATCGTCGCCGCCACCGAAACCGCCACCGACGAAGACTTTGTCGCCCTAGAAGCCGGCCTGAAGGAGACGCTGTCGTGAGCCTCAACAACCAGGGTCGTCCTTCGTCAATTCCCAGTTTGGCGAGCGCGGGCGCCGCCGGGATCCCGTCCACGCCCGCCACCATCTCGGGCGATCGTGGGCTGGACCATGAAGAAAAGCTGATCTTCGAGCTGGGGCATGGCGCGGTCGGTGTTGATCTGCCGGATGTGAACGTCGGCGACGACAGGCTGGGCGGCATGCGCCGCAAGGGCGGTGTCGGCCTGCCCGGCATCAGCGAGCCGGAAACGGTCCGCCATTATGTCCGCCTGTCGCGGATGAATTACGCCATCGATGCCGGGCTCTATCCGCTGGGCTCCTGTACCATGAAGCACAATCCGCGCCTGAACGAGAAGATGGCACGGCTACCCGGCTTCGGCGATCTGCATCCCCTGGCGCCCACATCTGCCACGCAGGGTGCGCTGGGGCTGATCAGCGAGTTGATGACTTGGCTGACGCGCCTCACCGGCATGCCCGCTGTCGCCATGTCGCCCAAGGCGGGCGCTCATGGCGAGCTTTGCGGTCTGCTGGCGATCCGCGCGGCGCTGGAAGCGCGCGGTGAAGGCCATCGCAAGCGCATCCTGGTGCCGGAATCGGCCCACGGCACCAATCCCGCCACGGCGGCCTTTGCCGGTTTCACCGTTGACGAAGTCCCGGCGACACCGGATGGCCATGTGGATGCCGACGCGCTGGAAGCCCGGCTGGGTCCAGACGTCGCCGCCATCATGCTGACCAATCCTAATACCTGCGGCCTGTTTGAGCCCCGAGTTAAGGAAATGGCCGACGCGGTGCATGCCGCCGGCGGTTATTTCTATTGCGACGGCGCCAACTTCAACGCCATCGCCGGCAAGGTGCGGCCGGGCGACCTGGGCATCGACGCCATGCACATCAACCTGCACAAGACCTTCTCGACGCCCCATGGCGGCGGCGGTCCCGGTGCCGGACCGGTGGTGCTGTCGGAACGGCTGGCGCCCTTCGCGCCGTTGCCGCTGCTGGTGCATGACGATAAAGGCTTCCGCCTGGTTGAAACCCGCGAAGATGCCCCTGCGGGTGCACAGCCCTTCGGCCGTATGTGTGCCTTCCACGGCCAGATGGGCATGTTCACCCGCGCCCTCAGCTACATGCTGTCCCATGGCCGCGACGGTGTGCGCCAGGCCAGCGAGGATGCGGTGCTGTCGGCCAACTATGTCCTGGCTTCGCTCAAGGATGTGATGAGCGCGCCGTTTGGTGACGGGCCCTGCATGCATGAGGCGCTGTTCGACGACAGCTTCCTGGAAGGGACCGGCGTCACGACCCTGGATTACGCCAAGGCGATGATCGACGAGGGCTATCATCCCATGACCATGTATTTCCCGCTGGTGGTGCATGGCGCCATGTTGATCGAGCCGACGGAAAGCGAGAGCAAGGAAGCGCTCGACCGCTTCATCCATGTGCTGCGCGCGTTGGCGTTGGAAGCCAAGGCCGGAAAGACGGCCCGCTTCGAGGGAGCGCCACACTTCGCACCGCGCCGCCGCCTGGACGAGACCCTGGCGGCGCGCAAGCCGGTGCTGCGCTGGAAACCCGATCCGCTGAAACAGGCGGCGGAATAGACAAGAAGAAAAAGGCCCGGAGCGCTCCGGGCCTTTTTGCTTTTGATGGCGCTTCAGAAGAAAGCGTCG
>Ga0316219_1002217_pt1 | contig 18389 bp, 15 predicted proteins | sample TBH18003PmetaG_FD_203635 | JGI IMG/M metagenome (GOLD analysis project Ga0316219, IMG submission 203635) | Freshwater microbial communities from Trout Bog Lake, Wisconsin, USA - TBH18003P | ecosystem: Environmental > Aquatic > Freshwater > Lake > Hypolimnion/Profundal zone | place: USA... | reverse complement strand
GTACCAATACCAATAGTGTTTTGGTAACGGTTAATCCTGTTCCTGCAGCCGCTGCCGGGGCTAATAAAGAGATCTGTTCTGGAAGTAGTGTTACCCTTGGTGCAGCTGCTGTACCTGGCAGTACCTATAGCTGGAGTTCAAATCTTGGAGGGTTTGCATCAAGTCTCGCTAATCCTACGGTTAGTCCGACAGTGACAACTACGTATACTGTTACTGAGACTACCACAGCTACCGGATGTAGTAATAACAATAGTGTTGTGGTAAAAGTCAATCCTGCTGCTGCAGCTATTGCCGGAGCAAACACGCCGATCTGTGCAGGATCAAGCACAACTCTGGGTGGGACAACTGTTTCGGGAAGTATCTATAGCTGGAGTTCATCCCCTGCCGGATTTACATCCTCCCTGGCTAATCCAACGGTGAGCCCGTCGGTGAACACCACTTATACAGTTACTGAGACAACATCTACAGGATGCTCCAATACCAACAGTGTCATTGTTACTGTTAACCCGATACCTTTGGCAGTGGCCGGAACGGATGCAACGATCTGTTTAAATAATTCAACAACCATTGGTAGCACCGCAGTGCCAGGGAATAACTATTCATGGACCTCCGTACCTTCCGGATTCAATAGCTTTTCAGCGAACCCGTCGGTAACGCCGTTGGTAACCACTACTTATACGTTGGTTGAAGCCATAGCGACTACCGGTTGCAGCAATACTCACAGTGTGAAGGTAACTGTTAAATCAGCCCCGGTAGCCTTTGCAGGTGCTAATCGTCCGATCTGTTACGGAACAAGTACTACTCTGGGTAGTGCTGGCGTTGTTGGGAACACCTATAGCTGGAGTTCAGTTCCGGCAGGGTTTACCAATTCTACTCCTAATCCAACAGTTAGCCCTACAGTTACAACTACTTATACCTTAGTTGAGACCAACCCTGTAACAAACTGCAGCACTTCCAACTCTGTAACGGTTACTGTCAATGCGGCTGCAACAGCTATTGCTGGAAATGACAAGCAGATTTGTGCAGGTTCGAGTGTACAGCTTGGTGGACAGCCTGTTTATGGGAGCACCTATAGCTGGAGTTCTGTTCCTTCCGGTTTCACCTCATCCGTTGCAAATCCAACTGTCACTCCTTCAGTAGGAACTACGACCTATACAGTCACAGAAACTACAGCTGCAGGATGTACTAACCACAATAGTGTTAAGGTAACTGTAAATGTTCAACCTGCCGCAGTAGCCGGACATGATCAGACCATTTGTGCCGGATCAAGTGTTAGTCTTGGTGCCCCTGCCGTAATCGGAAGCACTTACAGCTGGACCTCCAACACCGGGTTTACCTCAACGATTGCGAATCCTACTGACAATCCTGCGGTAACAACCACCTATACGCTGGTTGAGACCAATACTGCCGGCGGATGTACAGGAACTAATACGGTCACTGTTACGGTTGTTCCGCAGGCTGTTCCGACGCTTACTAGCTCAGGTACCGCAACAATATGCCAGGGGACCAGTTTGATTTATAAGACTGAAGGTCATAGGAGCGGGTATATCTGGAATATTACTTCGGGCGGATTAGTCACGGCGGGTGGTACAGCTGCCGATTCTTCGGCTACAATCACCTGGAATACAGTAGGCAATCAATCTGTTTCGGTTACTTATTCCAATGGGAACAATTGCCCTGCCGGAACTCCTGCAACGCAGACACTTTCTGTTAATGCACATCCTGCCGATGCAGGGGCGATCACAGGAGTCACAAAAGTTTGTACTCCTTCCAATAATTTAACCTTTTCAGTTCCTACGATTGCCAATGCTACATCGTATGTCTGGACAGTTCCTGCGGGAGGAATTATTTTATCAGGACAGGGAACCAGCAGTATTACTGTTGATTTTGACAATACAACTGTTTCTGATGCGATCACTGTCTACGGGTTAAACGATTGCGCAGCCGGTAAGGCATCTAATTTCCCGATTGTGGTTACCCTTAAACCTGGTGCCGCGGGATCTATCATTGGTGAAAGTACCTTTACTGAAGGAAGTACCGGTGAAGCTTATTTTGTAGCACCAATTGAAAATGCCACTGATTATAACTGGACATTCCCATCAGGAGCTTCAATTGTAACTGGGACAAATACCAATAGTATCACTGTATCTTTCAGTGCCACCGCACAGACAGGAAGCATTACTGTTTATGGGTCCAATATATGCGGTAATGGTGTAGCTTCAGCTCCGTTCGATATATCAGTTCCAACGAAGGCATTCAAAATCTACCCGGTTCCAAACAAAGGTATCTTCACAGCTGCGATGACATTCCCGCAGGAGGAGACCTTTACGATCAATATTTATGATCATTTAGGGAATAAGGTAATGGAGGTTACGGATGCTAAAACCGTCGGTGGAGCCTATTCGAAAGTAATCAATTTGGAATATCTTGCAAATGGTCTCTATTTTGTTGAATTCACAAATCCAACATTTAGAATAATCCGTAAAATGCTTATCACCAAATAAAAGGCGCTTTAAACCTGGTATTTGGAATGAGATTCTCTGCAAATTGATTTCAGAGAAGTTATACGAAAGATTTGAAGAACTTAAGATGAAGTGGAAACACTTCTCTTAAGTTCTTTTTTTAAGTGTCAGGCTGTTTTTAGGAGTCGGAACAATATACTGTTGCAATTATTTACCTCCCTCATTAAACACTTATTTTTTATCAGTTAGGAAAGATTTTTTATCTTTGTAAAATCGCTGACTACATTGTGAATTTAATTGCAAGTTTGATACGCTAACATAATTTATTGGCGTATTTAGGAGCGCTTAAACGAAAGCTAAACCGACCAAACATGATTAACGCAGTAATCATTGAAGATGATCCATTGTTAGGTAAGCACCTTGCGATGATGATCGAGGAGTATTGTCCGGAAATCAAGATTTTGGCATTGATCAGTTCCGGGAAAATGGCGTTGGATATTATCCCGGTTCTAAACTATGACCTCATCTTTTCTGATATTCAACTAGGCGATATGGATGCCTTCTCCCTTTTTGAACAGTTGCAAATCAATCAAAAGCAAATCATTTTTATTACCGCTCACGACGAATATGCACTTCATGCTTTCAAGCTGGATGCTACTTATTACCTTCTTAAACCTATTCAAGCGGAAGAATTGGTGCATGCGGTTAATAAGGCCATAGATAATCTGGCGAAAGAACATCTTTCTACACTTTCAGAATCTTTTACGGTTCAAAAAAGCGGTAAAATTCTAATTAAAAGTAACGATGAGCTCCACTTTCTTTTACCGGAGAGAATTATCTATTGTGAAGCTGATGGTGCATACTCCAAAGTTTATCTCTCAGGGAATATTAATGAATTCAAAGTGGTTACAATGCACCTGAAAAAGCTGGGGGGAGTACTTCCGGAGAAAAACTTTTTTAGAATTCACGACGGGTATATTGTCAATATTAATTTTATAGATCATATTATCTACCAAAAGAGATTATGTGTATTAAATCATAGCTCGGTTTCCGGGAGAACTAAACTTAAAATCTCTGAACGAAAATACATGTCCTTTATTGAATTCCTTAAGAACGCATGATTTTACGCTTATTCGATTAATCACTACACTTGTTATGAGAATTGGCACATCTGCCAAATCAGTTGCAAAAATATTTCTGAACTGGTATTAATCTTCCATTTATTATAGAGATTTGCATGGGTTTTATAGCCTTTAACTGGTATTTTAAGCGCTAAACCACCATGTGAACCCTAATCATTTATATATACTCAAAAAACTCTGGCAGAATAAATTCTTCTGCCAGAGCCCTACATCCAAAAATCATCCTGGTATTTCTGTAATAAATTCTTAGATAATCGATAATAAATCTCTGAGATTGATTAACTTTACAATATGTGGGTTACCGTATTATTTCTTTTTAGTAAAATGTTTATATTTGACCCACACGTTTTAACATGGTGATATGAGCATTGATAATAGCAGTACGAAGAGGGATGCAGTACGGGAGAATATTCTTAAAATCGCGCAAGAGATTTTCAGCAAGTTCGGATATAAAAAAACCACTCTTGATGATATTGCTAATGCTGTAAGAAAGGGGAAAAGTTCTCTTTATTATTATTTTAGCAGTAAGGAAGATCTTTTCCAGGAGGTGATTCAAAAGGAGGCTGACATACTTCGGGAGGAATTGTCGAAAGTACTTCAGAAGGATATTGACCCGGCTGAGAAATTAAGGGACTACGTAATGACCAAAATTACCACCTATCGTCAATTAGCCAATTTTTACAATGCCATTGAAAACGATACGGCTGCTGTCGAATTCATCGATAAAATCAAATCACAATATTATCAGGAAGAGATTCGGATGATGAAACGCATCCTGCTTGAAGGAGCCCGTCAGCGCAAGTTTATTGTCAAAGATTTTACCCTTGTGGCAATCGGAATTACCACAGCAATTCGTGGGTTGGAAATGCCACTCTCTGCCGGGCCATATCGTTCAACAGACCTGGGAAAAAGTGTCGATTCTATCGTTAAGATTATTTGCTATGGGATCATGAAAAGAGAATGAAATTTAAAAATCAACATTTCCACCACTTGATTTCTGTACATTTCGCTCTTTTGGATTCCCCTTCACTTCTATATTTCCGCCGCTACTGGCCTGGGCGCTGATTTTATCAGTTACATTCACCTTGAGATTTGCTCCGCTTGAGGCTCCGGCGTTACATGTTTTTGCCTGCAGATCCTTCGCTTTAATATTTGCACCACTCGATCCTTCAACTTCAAAACTTTCGGCTGATCCGGTGAGTCGTACATTTCCTCCACTACTCCCATCCGCATTCAGGTTCTTCACCGCAAGGGCCAGGTCTATATTGGCACCACTGGATGCCGAAAGCTGGAGTGAAGGCATTTTAAGTTCATTCTTTGTGGTTACATCTGAACCAGAACTCGCTTGTAAGGAGTGAATAGTCTTAAAGGTGACGAATATTTTCTTCGCCTCGCATGAACTGATTCGTTCCTTGGGATAGATTTTCAATTCTCCATTGGAAACTTCGGTTTTAATAATTTGCTGAAGGTTGTCATCGGCCTCTACGATCACTTTTACCACTGAGTCCTGTGTTAGGATCACTTCGAGCCCTGCACTCACCGAAATGGCTCCAAAAGGGCCTACTTGTCGTTCATTTCTGACAACTTTTCCACTCCCCTTAATCCCATACAGGCACGAATTAAAAAGTAGTCCAACTAACAGAAAAGCAAATAATACTGAGATAAATCTTTTGTTCATAATAAATACGATTAAGTTATTAACTGTACATAACGGCAATTTAGTATTAGACGTTAAACCATTTAGTTAGGTTACAGATTTAGTGAATATTGTATAGTGAGAGGCTGATTTCAAGTCAGGCAGTCACTAATCAAGCGGGACTCTCATCCATCAAAACCGGAAAGCCCCGAACATGTTTGTGGTCGGGGCTTTCAAAAAAGGGTAAACTGACTGAGTTACTCTTTCAGCGGCTCTTTTTTATTTTCTGTTTTCGGGGCTGCTTTAGGAGACTCCGTTGAAGATGGTTCGTCATCATCCTTGATCGCTTTTTTAAAGTCCTTCATCCCTTTCCCAAGACCGCTCATGAGTTCAGGGATTTTTTTGCCGCCGAACAGAAGAACGAGGAATATTACTAAAATTAGAATGTGTCCTCCTGAAAGTGCCAGTAATATCATTATTTCAAGTTTTTAATTTGTTTAAGTGCAAAAATAGCATTTCTATTGACAAATTATTCGGCGTAAGCAAAATAATTTGATTTTCAGAACTTCCCCTGATACCATTTCCAAAAATCATTTCCGTTCGCGTAAATAAGCAGTGAGAAAAGGATGACCATTCCTACAATCTGAGCATATTCCAGGAATTTGTCACTTGGTTTCCGTCCGGTAATCATTTCGAAAAGAAGAAACAGGACATGTCCACCATCAAGGGCAGGAATGGGGAGAATATTCATAACGGCCAGAATAATAGATAGAAAGGCAGTCAGGTTCCAGAACGATTCCCAATCCCAAACACTCGGGAAAATATTCCCGATGGCGATGAATCCACCCAATGATTCATAAGCTTTTGTTTCGGGGGCAAAGAGAAGTTTGAATTGTTTCAAATAATTTCCGACCGCTTTATACCCTTTGATAACTCCGGCAGGAATGGATTCCAGGAATCCATAGGTAACTGTCTTAAACTCAAATATACCAGCGATATTTTGTTCATGCTGAATTCCGAGCAAGCCGCTTTTCCCGATCGTCACCGGCACAGTTTTCTCAACTCCACCATGTTTAATCAGTAATTTAATGGTTTTCCCTTTTGATTGGGCCAGTGTGTCGGTAAACTGATCGTAGAATTTAAAATTGGTTGAATTGATATTCACGATATCATCGCCTATCTGAAGTCCTGCATCACGGGCAGGAGAGTCTTTAGCGAATCCAACAATTTTGCAGGCATAAGGAACTCTTAATCCCAGGATGTACTTATCCTTTAGTAGTTTAGGGATTATCGATTCGTTAACAGGTATGGTAAGAGTTTCCTGATTTCGTTGAACTTCAATGGTTTTAGCACCATTAAGAACGATGTATGGGATAATTTTATTGAAATCTTCTATCTCATTTTTGTCCACAGAAATAATCTGGTCTCCGTTACGAAGCCCCATCTCTTTTCCGGTTTCGTTGACTGCGATTCCGAATTTTACATTTTTAGTAGGAAGATACTGATCACCCCAGGTAAAAAGGACTGCAGAATAGAGGACAATAGCGAGGATGAGATTGAAAAGGACTCCTCCGATCATGATAATTAGCCGTTGCCATGAAGGTTTGGAACGAAATTCCCAGGGTTCCGGAGGTAATTTCATTTGTTCTTTATCCATCGACTCATCTATCATCCCTGAAATTTTCACATAACCGCCTAAGGGAAGCCAACCCACTCCGTATTCGGTTTCCCCTCTTTTAAATTTAAACAGTGAGAACCAGGGATCGAAGAAAAGATAAAATTTTTCGACACGGCATTTAAATGCTTTGGAAAAAATGAAATGACCAAATTCGTGGATAATAACTAATATTGAGAGGCTAAGAATTAACTGTGCAGCTTTTATAAGAATAACCATATTTATAACTATATCAATGTTTTAACTGTAGTGCACTTACCATTTCCAGCGCGTAAGTGCGGGCATTACGATCTGTAGCCAAAAAATCATCCAGAGTGGGCTGTTGTATAAACTCCGATTTCTCCATCATCCGTTCATTAATGTGCCAGATTTCCGGAAAAGAGATTCTTTTTTTTAAAAAGGCCTCTACTGCAATTTCATTGGCAGCATTCAAAATACAAGCCAGATTTCCCCCTTTTAACAGCGCTTCGTAAGCGAGTGCAAGATTACGAAAAATTTTTGGTTTAGGGGCTGAAAATGTTAACGATGGGAAATCTGAAAATTTCAGTCTCGGGAAATCGTTGCAGATCCTTTCAGGGAAGCTAAATGCATACTGGATAGGCAATCGCATGTCAGGTAAGCCGAGCTGTGCTTTTATTGAACCATCGCAGAATTGTACCATCGAATGGATGATACTTTGAGGGTGAATCACCACCTCTATTTGTTCCGGTTTAAGTCCGAAGAGCCATTTTGCTTCAATAATCTCAAATCCTTTATTCATAAAGGTGGCCGAATCAATGGTTATTTTTGCGCCCATATCCCAACGGGGATGTTTTAGGGCCTGCTCCGGTGTCACTGATGCAATTAATTTTTCATCAGTTCCATGAAAGGGTCCACCGGAACAGGTTAGGAATACCTTATCCACCGGATTCATAGTTTCACCGGCCAGGCACTGAAAAATTGCTGAATGTTCCGAATCCACCGGTAAAATATCCACTTTGTTTTCGACAGCCAGTCGTTGGACCAACTCCCCGGCAACTACAAGGGTCTCTTTATTGGCAAGTGCAATCTGTTTTCCTGCTTTAATGGCCTGAATGGTTGGGATCAACCCCGAAAAGCCGACCATCGCTGTTAATACAAGATCGATGGTTCCCATTTCCACCACCTGACTTAAAGCGGCAGAACCGGCGTAAACCTTTACCCCGTCGGCGGCAAGCGCTTGCTTCACAATTTCGTATTTCTCCTCATTCCCAATCACAACCACATTGGGATGAAACTTTTTAGCCTGGCTGATTAATAATTCAAAATTATTATTGGCGGTTAAAACTTCCACAGAGAATCTATCCCGATTATTCGCAATCACTTCAAGGGCTTGTTGTCCGATCGATCCTGTTGAACCAAGAATTGCAATATTTTTCATCTGGAAAAAATATGTTTTTTAATGGCCAGATGGAATAGACATGGTGAAATTTTCATTTTTGGTTTGTGATTTCTCAACCATGGCTATTTCATGCCAAATATTTAGAACTTTATGTATTCTTCGGGATTTACAGAGACTCCGTTCAACCACATTTCGAAGTGCAGATGTGGTCCCGTAGTCTCTTTACCGGAGTTACCCATAATTGCTATGGCTTCTCCAGCCCTGACTTTGTCCCCCTGAATTTTCAGAAGTTCGGCGTTGTGGCGGTATACGGTAACCAGATTTAGTTCGTGTTGCAAATAGATGACATACCCGGTGTCGATGGTCCACCCCGCAAAGATTACGGTTCCATCCAAAGCTGCTGATATCCGCGAGTTTAGTTTCCCTACAATATCAACCCCAAAATGACGGTTACTTAAATCGTGCTTTCCGGTAATCATTCCGTTAAGTGGCGGGAAAAACAACAGACCTGCGACACCTGTCTTACTTCCGGGAGCTGAATTGAATCCAAGATTCATTTGCTCCTGGGCTATCTCTTCTTTAAATAGACTGTCATGATCATATTTCCTGAATTGAACCTGATCGGGCCGAACCGCGACTCCCCGTTTAATTACAGTATCAGAAGGTGTTTCCCCGGCCAACATTGCCCTGAAATTTTTAAAATAGAGCTCCCTGCGCTGGGCCTCCTGTTCGAGGGAATCGACTACCAGCACATTATTGATTAACATCTGTTTCATCTTGCCGGTAGGATATCCGGGAATGTACTCCCGTAACGGGGTGAAAGCAATTAGTATCGTTACACCGAAAATAATAGCTATTACTGCAAGGATCAGAGCACCAAGCATAGTTTTGGCATTAAACCTTACCTGCCTCATAATATGCAGATTGCTATCGTTAAATATGACAATCCGGTAAGGATTCTGAAACAGTTTTTTTATTTTATCCCGCTTCCTTTCTTTCTCCATGCCTTTCGATTTTCAAGAGTGTCAAACTTACATGAAAATAAAGAGATACACAAATTAAGGCTGGCAGCTTGCTTCCGGCCACTGGTTCAATTCTGCCTGAAAGATTTATCCGGTTCAAAAATGATTTGGAATAATACCCTCAAGTCAAATCGCCATAAGCAAGCTGTTATTGGCCAGGAATTAGCTTGTCTAAAAAACAATATTTTGAATTCTGTAACTTTGCATTATAGGATCCGATTTTAGTACCTTTGTCTTTTAGATCTATTAAAATCAGTAAAGATGAAGTTTCAAAAAATGCATGGACTGGGAAATGATTTCATTTTATTCAATGACCTGGATCCTTTGAGATTTGATTTAAACGCTTTGGCAATCCGGTTGTGCGACAGGCATCAGGGGATCGGTGCCGACGGGATCATCTTAATTCTCCCCTCCGAGGTAGCTGATGTTAAAATGAGGATCATCAATTCGGATGGGAGTGAGGCGAATATGTGTGGAAATGGCATCCGCTGTTTTGCTAAATATATATATGATAATCATATAAACCGGGCCAAAACATTCACTATTGAAACTGGCGCCGGGATCATGATCCCCGAACTGATTATTGAAGATGGTAACGTTTTGTTTGTAAAAGTGAATATGGGTGCTCCGGTATTGGAGCGGGCGGCAATACCAATGATTGGCGCCACTGGAAATGTCGTCAATGAAGAGTTCCATACCGACAACAATAAATTCAAAATTACCAGTTTGCTGATGGGAGTACCACATACCATGATTTTTGTGGACCATCTGGATCAGACAGATATTGTGACCATCGGAAGGGACATCGAAAAACACCCTTTGTTTCCCGAAAAAACCAATGTCAATTTTGTAGAGGTCATTAATGATCGGGAAATTAAGGTAAGGACCTGGGAACGCGGAGCAGGAAGTACATTGGCATGCGGAACCGGAAGTTGCGCTGCAGCTGTTGCCTCAAACCTGAATAGCAAAACCGGTAAATCGGTTACTGTTCATCTCGCATTAGGCGATCTGTTTATTGAATGGATCGATGGAATAGTTTATATGACCGGATCGGCAAACCATGTTTTTGAAGGGTATTTGGATATAACTAAGTTTTTGTAGTAATTCTTTGAGTTTTGCTTTCCGGTTACACAGCTATTCCCTGATTCCGGAGAGTTATTCAGCCTGCTTTACCTTATAAATCTCATCTCAATGGTCGCGGAAAAGAAAAAGGTAGCTTTGATATCTGTTTTTGCAGCTGTTTTCCTGACAGTTTTTAAGATCATTGTCGGGATACTGACCGGCAGTTTGGGAATATTATCGGAAGCCCTCCATTCAGGTCTTGATCTGGTCGCAGCTATTATTACCTACTTTTCAGTCAGGTTATCCGATAAACCCGCAGACAGTGATCACCGATACGGTCATGGAAAGATTGAGAATCTTTCTGCCCTGATCGAAACCTTCCTCCTGTTGATCACCTGTGCCTGGATCATTTATGAAGCAGTTAGCCGGCTTCTATCGGGCAATACCCATATTGAAATAAATAAATGGAGTTATATCGTGGTAATCAGTTCAATTATAATTGATTATAATCGTTCACGAATGCTCTTTCGGGTAGCAAAGAAACACAACAGCCAGGCTCTTGAGGCTGACGCCATCCATTTCTCAACCGATATCTGGAGTTCAACGGTAGTCCTTTTTGGCCTTATTTGTGCCAATTATGGCTGGTACTTTGCCGATCCGGTTGCTGCGTTAGGGGTCGCTTCCATCGTTCTTTTCGTATCGTATCAGCTTGGAAAGCGGGCAATCGATGTGTTACTCGATAAAGCTCCAATGGATACTGTAGCCATCGTTGAACAAACCTTATCAAATTATCCGGAAGTGAAGCAATTTCATGATCTCAAAGTTCGTACAGCCGGTGCCGATACCTTTATCAAATTCAATATTCATCTGGAACCCGATCTAAGCCTCCGGCAAGTTCATGAACTTTGCGATAAAATTGAGAATGAGTTGGGGGAACTCATTTCAAGGAGCGAGATATATATTCATGCGGAACCTCAGGAATAAATTGTGAAAGGTCGTTGATCGCATTTGATCATCCTTACTTCTTTCTACCAATCTTATTAATTAGACAAACACGTACGACTTTATGTGGAAATAAACACACCCACGTACGACTTTGTGTGTGAAAATACAAAAAAACCTTACGACTTTTTGGTTGAGATAAGAATTAAGTATTTTGGAATATTCTTTCCATTGATCTTTCAGAGTATAGTTTTTCTGATACTATTGAATTTTCCGTCATTCACATCTCCCGGCAACACGTTAAGCAATTTGGAAATTTACTTTCTTCAAATAAACTGGTTGCTGTGCCTTTGGTGCCTAAATCCTTATCTTTGCAAAAAATAAGAGATTTCCAAACAGATTGTCATGAGCGAAAGAAAAGTCAGGGTCCGGTTTGCCCCAAGTCCCACGGGACCACTTCATATCGGCGGTGTTCGTACCGCGTTGTTTAATTATTTGTTTGCCAAAAAGCATGGTGGGGATTTTATCCTTCGGATTGAGGATACTGATCAGGCGCGTTATGTTCCGGGCGCCGAGGAGTATATTCAGGAGGCTTTACAGTGGTGTGGCATCACCATTGATGAAGGACCGGCGCAGGGAGGGCCGTTTGCCCCATATCGTCAGAGTGAACGGAAGGAGCTCTATCGTCAATATGCTGAACAATTACTTTTAAGCGGACATGCCTATTATGCATTCGATACGCCCGAAGAGCTTGATTCGGCACGCTCTTCGGCTGAAGGGGAAGGGGAAACCTTTACCTATAATGCCTTGTCCAGAAGTCAGATGAAAAATTCGCTTTCACTTCCCGAGGAGGAATGGAAAGCATTGCAGTCTGCCTCAACCCAATATGTAATTCGGTTTAAAATGCCTGATAACCTGGAGGTCACAGAGGTGGATCTGATCCGTGGAAGCGTAACGTTTAATACCTCCTTACTCGACGATAAAGTATTGTTTAAGAGTGACGGAATGCCAACCTATCACCTGGCCAACGTGGTCGACGATCATTTGATGGAGATCACCCATGTGATAAGAGGCGAGGAGTGGCTCCCTTCGATGCCTTTGCACGTTTTATTATATCGTGCTTTTGGTTGGGAGGAGACTATGCCAAGGTTTACCCATCTTCCTCTGATTCTTAAACCTGAAGGGAAGGGGAAGCTCAGCAAGCGGGATGGCGACAAACTGGGATTCCCGGTATTCCCACTCCTTTGGAAGGATAAAATAACCGGAGAACCTTCGCGGGGATATCGAGAAGACGGCTATTTTTCCGATGCCTTTATCAACCTGCTGGCCTTACTGGGCTGGAATCCGGGGACCGAGCAGGAGATCTTTTCTATGGACGAGCTTTGTCAGATCTTTTCATTGGAACGGGTTGGAAAATCGGGGGCCCGCTTCGATCCTGAAAAAACCAAATGGTTTAATCATCAGTATCTTATTAAAAAATCGGATTCGGAACTTGGAGAGTTGCTAATTCCATTTTTAAAAGAAAGGGGAATCACCGTCGAACTTCCAATGGCAACTAAAGTTTGTGGTATGGTTAAGGAGCGGTGCAATTTTGTATCAGAAATCTGGGATCAGAGTTACTTCCTGTTTCAGGCTCCAACAACCTATGATGAAAAAATAGTGAGCAAGCGGTGGAAGGATGACGTTCCTGAAATTATGAGTGATCTTGCCCGATTTTTAGGTGATATCGAACCATGGAATGCCCCGGCAATCAAAGACCCTTTTTCAGCATATGTTACAGCAAAGGGGTGGAATTTCGGTACCGTGATGAATTCGTTGCGTCTTTGCCTGGTTGGGGGTAGTTTCGGCCCCGATATTTTCGAAATCTGTGAAATTCTGGGGAAGTCAGAAACAGTTTCGCGTATCCTGAAGGCGTTGGAGAAGATTAAAAACTAATTTGACAATTCGGCAATTCGGCATTGAAGAATTGATTCATAATAGGTAAGATGCGTTAATATTTGGATTGGAAGAATGCAATAGAGCATTGGAAATAATTGTCTGTTAGGACATTAATGGTGAATCAGTTAATTGCCTGTAGAAACATTAAAACAATTATTAAAATCCCCAATATTTTGGATACTATTCAAAATATTGGGGATTTTATAACTGAGAAGCCAGCGGGTGGTTGAGTCAGTGCATTTATTTTAAAGCACTTAAAGCCTCGTCATAACGACGGCTCACCTCTTTCCAGTTAACAATTTTCCAGAAGGAGTCTACGTAATCAGGACGACGGTTCTGATATTGAAGGTAATAGGCATGTTCCCATACATCCAGGGCAAGCACCGGAATACCCTTCACTTCAGTGGTGCTCATCAGCGGATTATCCTGGTTCTGGGTTGAGCTGATCACTAATTTACCTTGTTCATTGACTGAAAGCCAGGCCCAGCCACTTCCAAATTGCTTCTTCCCGGCATTGCTGAATCCCTCCTTGAATTTAGCCACACTTCCAAATGAATCATTAATGGCACTCAGTAAATTGCCTTCAGGCTCCTGTCCGGTGCTGTGAGACATTATTGTCCAGAATAAGAGGTGGTTATAAAATCCTCCTGCATTATTCTTTAGAAAAACCGGGTATTTTTCTATTTCGGAAAATAACTGGAAGAGTGGTTTAGTGATATAATCGGTGGTCGCCGAGGCTTCATTCATATTTTTCGTATAGGCCGCATGATGCTTTGAATAGTGTATCTCCATGGTTCTTGCATCTACGTAGGGTTCCAAATCATTATAGGCATAGGGCAATGGAAGTTGTTTGGATTGCGCGGTAAGATGATATTCAGCTAATTTGGGAACAGCCTGATTCAGTGTAGGATTGCCGGCAGAAGCAGATCTGGCAGCAAACGAAAATTTTGAGGTAACGAATAATGCGATACCTGAAAGCGAAGCTTTTTTAAAGAAATCGCGACGTGAATTCTGCCCGGCTGAGGGAGAAGATATTAAATTTTTCATCGTTATAAATTTTAGTTTAAAATGACCGGATAAAATACTTTATGGATAACCCTGATTAACGGAACCTCTTTTTATTCTTCCGTTGATAATCAAACAACCAGAGACGAAAAAAGTTTATGGAAACTTTTTAAACTCCATGTTGGAAATCCTTGTTCAGGTGAACTCTTTTCAATAGTTATAATATTAATTTGTATATAACATAAAAACAGTTTGTTAAGTAAATTAAGGGGAAAGTTAGGGGAAAGTATTCCGGTGTTGTGCCTTTTTTGCCTCTTCTGTAATTCAAAAAATACCCCTTACTCATGATAACTTTCCAATTAAAAGACAAGCCTCCAAACCAACTATTCAGCTGGTCACTGCAGATGGCATATTTACAGTTGTCAGAAAGTCCAGGATAAATGATCTAAATACATCATTGCAACATTGAACCTTTTGACAAAAGGAACAAAAATTAAGTCCTTCAGGCAAACAAAAAAAGCCCTCCCGTTACCAGGAGAGCCTTACAATCTAAAATAGAAACAAGAACAAAATTTTATTCCAATACTAAAATTTTATCTGTCGTATTGGGCTCAAATGGTTTCTTATCTGTGCCAAATCTTTCAAATGTATAGTATTTATCAAACATCCGGCGATTTGGGGATAATGATTCATCTGAATTTTCATCCTGGTCAATTGCCATTTGCATAATTTCACAGGCATTCATCCATCCAAGTCCTTGCTGTTTTAAAATTTTTAAACGAATCAAATCATTTATAACATCGCAGAATTTTTCCACTACTTCAACAACTTCATTCTGTTTTTCAGAAGTAGTATATCTTGTAGTGAAATCCGAAAGTTTATTTTCAAAGTCATCAGTCAAAAAATACAAATCATCAACTGAATAATAGAGTTTACTCAATGGATAAACAAATTGTGTCTTTTGGATCTCATTAAGAATCTCATTTAGTTTCTCCCAACTATACAAAGCAACTTGATATTGAGGTGGAAGATCCAGCCAATCAGAGTTAATTAGCTTTTCAGTATTAAGCCCTGGGATAGAAATTTCATGTCCCTTAACAAAACCGCGCTTCAGATATATTTCGAAATCAACTTTATTTTTTTTTAAAATTTCGAAAATATTTTCGTGAGATAATTTTGGATCGTTCAGAACATCTCTAATATCCTGAACAAAACAATCTGCATAATTTGTCATTGCATGATAAAGCCCCCAAATATTTTCATAGGCTTTTTCATCTTTACTTCCAATCATTTTTGGAATGAATTTTTCATTCATAATTTTAATTTTTAAGGGGTTAAATATTTAAGATTCAATTGTAATATATTGGTATTTTTTCCAATTGTTCGAATATGATTTCCGTATGCACCATGAAATTTATTTCCCCAATCATACCTCTTAATTTAGAAATGGTTATTTCAATTCTTTGGATCTGGTCCGGGTAATAAATTTCCGGCTTTTCAATCTTATAAGATGTTTCCAAATATTTGCAAATGAACATCATTGGATTGGAAAAAGAATTCGTCTGTAAATGACCGATAAAACGGTTTATAAAATCAATGTCTGGTTCTTGATTTATTAGCAGCCATAATTGATGGTAGAACTGTTCAATTAGGCATTTCCATGTATTTGAGTAGCGTTTTACCGCTAATTCGGACCATGCCGGATATTCCTTAAAGTTTCCCATCGTATAATATTTTATCTAAAAATGTACTTGATTGAATCTCTTTGCCTGGCATTGACCATACACAGGCATAATCATACTCTCCAGCGAATAAATTGAACCCTGAAATGACCATCGGGCATTTTTTGTCAAAATCAGATTTTAAATAGACAATTTCTCCAATATCCCAACGGAGGAATTTTTTGAATTTCAGTGCAAATTCGAGAGTGTTTTCATCCAGTTCTTCCATATTTTATTTATTAAAAATCGTTTTGCAGCTTATATCTGCATATTTTATTGATATTATGCACATTAACTTATTTTTTTCGAGAAATAATTAACACTTTGTGTCTATTAAACCGAACACGCCCTATCACTATGAGCAGAAAAATCGAATATTTTTTGCGGATATATGCCAGGACCTTGGTAATTCTTCTCATTCTTCTTCCCATTCTTCTACTTTTTCATTTTCATTTAGATTATTGTGTAAGTCTTTTGAATCTTGAAATATCATCTAATGCTTCGCTAATACCATTGTGACCATACTTGTTTACACTTAATGGTTTCTTCAGTTGTTCATGGAGTTTATCCAATGCTGTATTATTCTTCCTAAGTGTAGAATCAGTTCTGGTTAAGAACGAATTCATCTTCTCAAACTGCCTTAATAAATCACCCGTGGCGTTTGTCGGTGAGAAAGAAGATAGTGGTCCGGGTGAAGAGTGATTCATACTTAAGTTCATCACTCCTGGATTGAGACCTATACCAGGTACTCGGTTGTTCTTCCTGTAAGATTCAAAGATATTAATGAATGGTTTTAATTCTGGATTCCGAAGAGAAGATTTAGGAATAACATACTCGCCTTTATGTACTATTCCAGCAGTTTCATAGGTATCACCATCACCGGTATAGCCACCATCTGCATAACCGCTCGTCTGTTTAGTTGTACTATTCGTCTTGCTCTGTGCATCATCTTTCTTTGACTGGATGTTAGATTTTACTCCTGCCTCTGCAATAGAAACAAAACCTTCCATTATTGCAAGTAAAACGGTGAATTCTGCAATTCCCGCAATGCCTCCAGACATTATTGACTGAGGTGTAGCCAAACTTCCTCCAACTATTTCAGCGGTCCATATTGGGACTAATTGCTTGAGCACTTCAAGAGCAGCAAGAATAAGACTTTGGCCAAAGGTTTCATATTGATCAATCTGTCCGGAAAAGGTATCAGATATAAAAGAGACAAAGGCATTTGAAATAGTCTCCAGGGATTTGTTTTGTTGCTCCTTAATTCCCTTTACCGTGTCATTATATTTTTTTTCTGCATCTAGTTCTTTGGCCCTATTCCCGTCTGCGGCCTTAAATTCTGCATCAAATTCAACTTTTGCCAGCCTAAGTTCTTCATCAAATTGTTCCTTTTTTGTTTTAGCGTGCATTATGCTATCACGTAAATCGGTAATTTTTTTGGTGTCAGAAGCTGAATTGGTCAAATCAGTAATTGCTTTATTGTGAGCTTTAGTTTTAGCAATTATAATTTTATCAATTGTGTCATTCAATGCAATATCATCCTGAGTCATTTTTTCTTTTACTTGCTTCTCACTATTTAACCTGGCAATTTCTTCGTTGAATCGAGCTTCCTCCAGTGCTTTTTTCTTTGCTATCTCATCTTTCAGATTATTTGTTTCAGAGGTGGCCAATTCCTTTTGAGCTGCCAATAATAATTTTTTGACCTCTATTTCAGCCTTAACCTGTTTATCCAGGGCCTGAGCCTGCGCCTCCTCATATTCTTTGCTGCCCTTCTGGTAAATATTCATCTTGTTCTGACCAAACTTCAACTCCTGAGCCAAAAGTTCTGCCTGGTATTGTGCAGTAGTTGTTTTACCATTGATAAACCTTTGGTCAATTAAAGTTATCTCAGCTTTATTTTTTGCCTCTTCTATTGCTAATTGAGCCTTTTCAGCATCCTTTCCACCAGAAAGAATCTTGGATTGAATTTGTTCTTCAATTTGCTCATATTCCTTGGATCCTTTTGAATAAATGGCTTTTTTAGAATTTAGGTAACTTAGTTCCTGAGCCAGCATTTCAGATTTGAATTCCAAATCTGATGTATGTTCCTGGTTATGTCGTTTCTCGATAGCTGCCATTGCCTTTGAGTTTTCTGCATCGGTCGAATCGAGCTTTGCCCTGGTTGCTGCATCCTCTACTTTTCCGCCTCCATCTTCCTGGCCAGCTAAAAGAGAATGAACCTTTGTAATTATTTTCTTTAGGGTTTCGGGAGCAGAATTTATGGCATTATTTCTGAAGACTATTGCAGCAGTCAATTTTTCCTGGGTTGCTTCGGTTGCTGTATCGTATGCCTTTAAAAATGAAGCATATTCTTTGACAGAACTCCTGGTGTTATCTATCACTCCTTTTAAATCTTTGATTTCCTTTGTGTCGGGTGCCTGGATC
>Ga0316219_1002208_pt1 | contig 18443 bp, 17 predicted proteins | sample TBH18003PmetaG_FD_203635 | JGI IMG/M metagenome (GOLD analysis project Ga0316219, IMG submission 203635) | Freshwater microbial communities from Trout Bog Lake, Wisconsin, USA - TBH18003P | ecosystem: Environmental > Aquatic > Freshwater > Lake > Hypolimnion/Profundal zone | place: USA... | reverse complement strand
AATAGTTAAATTATTTAGGTTGATTGTGTTTGTATTGGCAACATAATTATTTTGAATAAAAGTGTTTGCTACATCTGTATATGATTTAGCAGAAGCAAGTGTTATAGTATCATTTGATCTTACGAATACATTAGATGCTGGATTAGATCCATCTGATAATGTAATAATTCCAGAAGTTGCAATATTACCTGCAAAGAATGTATTACCAGAAACATAAAATGTATATCCATACGATGTTAATGATCCAATTGATGTGTTACCATTATTATCAATGGCAAATGGAGATGAATCTGAAGGATAATCATCATTAACTAACAACGAATAACTATTTCCATAATTATTGATTGTTAATGCTGGAAAAGTGGCATAATATGAATTTGTTGGTATTTGATTTATTATTGTTGGTCTTTTAAATGTTAACCAATCTTCATTAAATGTTGCTCCAATATTTGCTGATGTTGTTCCACCAACAATAAAATTAATGTTTGCACCATAGGATGCTGTACCGATAACTAAATTTCCTGTGTGTGATAAACTATTTGGACCAGAAACATACAGATAACCATCAAGGGGATACATTGAGGAATAATTAGGATCACTAAATTGTGAATTATTGATACCTAAATCAATATAATTATTGCTGTTTGTTCCAACATCAGAAGTTAATACAACATCAGCAGAACCAGATGAGGTAAAGTTCTGGAAATTTGCTTGTAAGTATGTTACACTATTACCAGAAAACTGTGCGATAGTGTTTGGAAATAGTATTGGATTAGCACCAACATTTAATGGGTTGTTTGAGTATAACCCTTGTGCTAATGAAGTTGCTGATATTTTTCCTGTTACACTAGTGGGAAGGTCAACACCAACTAATATAGTATTAGATGTGTTTGCATTTAATGTTATTGGATTTAACTCTGATATCTTTATGGTACTCATCTATTATCCTAATATTAATATGTTGTCGTCTTCTGTTGTTAATAAAACATCATTTTCTGTCGTTAATTGTGGTATGTATTGTGTACCAACTGGACCAAATATTCTCACACAACTTGTTGGTCCGAATGTTCTATTAACTGCTATTAATGAGTTTGATATAGCAGGTAAATTTGGTGAAACTACAATAGTTTCATTGATGTAGTTAACACTAATTACAGTAAATATGGTACCATTTCCTGTTATCTTAACAGTATCACCAGCATAAACTATATCTTTTAATGGATATGTAGGATCACTATACACACCATTATTCATTATATCATATGCACCCGTTAATACCTTAATATTTATAACGTTAGATCCAGAGTTTGCTTGGACATAAGCAACGTTGGCATAAGTCAACCAAGTATTATTTTGTAGTGTTACAGTATTGGATGTATAATCAACTGAATTGACTTCACATTTTACATATGGACCATTAGCTGTTGTTATTTCTACAATATTGTTGGTGGAAATAAACGTTGCAATATTAGCACCAACTAAATTACTAAATGTAATAATATTATTACTCTTATTTGTAAAGTCAGTAACCATTTTTACAGTACTACCAGCATAACCAGTATAATCTGCTAATGGTAAACCAGTAAATAATGCATCCTGACTATGGAAAGAGTAGTTACTTTCGGTTTCCATTGCATATCTTCCCAGAACATTAGTTCCAGATGGATGCAATAGATTCAATAATATTTCGCGATACTTTGCAATTTCCTTATTAACGGTTATTTGGTAGGTATAATTATTATATACCTCATTCTGTAACACGGTGAAAGAACTTGGTTGTCCTTGTGTATTCAGATATTGACCCTGACCAACAACCAGACCATTCAAGAATACTGCACTTGCTTTTGCTGTACCATCACCATAACTAGCAAACCCTTGGATATTCAATCCAGTAATTAAAGGATATTGACTTTCATAACCAATTGGAACCTTATTAGCAATGTTAATTACAATATTATTTCTATCAATCTTTAATGGTAGTGTTGGATCTGGTATAGATGTATATTCAAACAATCTTAAATTATAAAGTGTTTTTGTTGGATCTACATCAGGTATTAATAAAGTGTATGAATCTACAAAGGCAATGTATGAAGAATTATTACTATTAATGCCTTGATATATTATATCACCCTTTATTGGTGGTTTAGTCACCAATATATTAGATACTACAATGTCTTGTACTTTAAGTGAAACGTTTGGTGTTGCAATATAATCTTCACCAAAGTTCAATATGTTAATAGATGTTACTGCTCCTGCTCTATCTGTTATTGAAGATAGTCTTGCACCAGCACCTAATATTCCAGTAACTGTTATAATGGCACCTGATGCACCAACATTTGATGATTTTACAGATACTGTTGGTAGTTGTATATCATATCCCATTCCACCTAAAGGATATATAGATTTACCTTGTATATAAGAAATGCCTGTTATGGAACCACTTGAGTCAACAGATGTGACATTTGCAAATGCACCATAACCAGAACCACCAGAAAACACTATCGTATCATTTGCATGATATCCAGTACCACCACTGATTATTTGTATTGGGGATAATATACCAAATGAACTTATTAGAGTATTATTTAAAGTATCATTTGAATATATTGATTGTGCTGCTATATCGGGTTGGTTCGTTATTCCACCACCCTGATTCGTTACCAATACCGATGAAATTGGATATGTGGAGAAAGATATAAAAGATAAACTATTTGCAAATGATGTATTTGCATTTGATGTTGGGTGACCAGATAAGAAACTAAATGTTGTGTTACCAATAGGAACATTTTTACCTAACCCAATAGCATTGGTGGGCATATATGTAACATTTGCAATTGCACCACCAGCAGAGTTTGCAACAGTGATTACTGCTCCATGTGCTGATGTGTTAACAGAATTTACATTTGCTGTTATACCCAAAACACTATTAGCAGCAACTCCTGTATTATACCCAACTGCAATGATTTTACCATTAGCATCTACAGACGAAACGTGTGCAAAATTATATGGGTTAGAGTTAATTACTACATAAATTGGATCATTATTTTGATACCCAACTCCACCATTAGATATTGTTATGAGTGGTAATAAATATGGTGTTAATGAACCAACAACCGCAGAGGGTGTTTTAGCACCACTATTTAAATTGGAGAATGATATAACTGTGTTAGGATCATTTCTATATCCAAACCCACCATCATCAACAATAATACTTTTTACACCACCAGTCGTAGTTTGTCCAACAACTGCTGATGCACCAATACCTGTTGATGAATTCAAACCGCCATATACAACTACTGGATCACCAGACTTATAGAATGATCCTCTATTCTTGGGGTCTATATTTATTTGACTAATCTGACCAACGATTTTGGCACGTAATGTTTCAGCACCAGGTGTGTTAGCAGATACTTGAGTTCCATTTTTAAAATATACTGGTTGATTTGCATTATCTACAACAATAATATATTCACCAGATTGAAAGAGTCTTTCAATATTTGAAATGAATACTTCTGTTTTTGTTCCAGATATTGTAGAGTTTTCTATAGTAGCAATAGATTTGGTTGATTCACCAAATATTCTATAATTGCTTATATTTAAGAAGTTAGGGTCATCTGTTGCCAATCTTAAACTTTTAAATACAAACCACGTTCCAGCAGATGCTCTGAAAACAAAATCTCTTGTGTTGAATGATTCAAAATCAGAATCATATAATATTCTAAAAAGGAATTCAAATGATGGGTTAGTTCCCTTTGTTTTGTATAATTCTCTGGCAAATCTTATTAATCTGTTTTGATCTATTAATACATCTTTTGGAAAATTCTGTAGAAAATCATTAACATAATAATCTAAAAATTGTTGTGTTGTAGAATCAACATCTTGATATGTTAAGATATTTTTACTAAAATCTAAGACATTACCATTTTCTTCCATCCAAGAATAGTATGCCTTTATAAATGCTACAAAATTAGCATAGTTAGGATCATCCCTGATATACTCAGGAAGTTGAGATGGAACGAATAGAGAAGTTTTTTGTATACTATCCATCATTACGATTTTGCTGTTATACTAACTGTAATTGCATTTGGATCAAAAGGGTCAACTGTTATTATTTTATTACGTCCAGAGGATATAATAGTTGTCGTTGGATTAACAGAAATTGCAAGTTGTCCTAATGGGTTATCTATCTCAATTGGAGAGAAAGAATTTAATGTCACGACACCATTTACATAATCCACTGTACCAATGTTTGGATTCAATATAGTTTTTGCTTGTTGGTCATTATTATAATATGATCTTAATGTTCCATACTGACCTTCTAATATAACTACAGCAGCAGCGTTACGTCCTGTTGTGTCTGATGAAGATGGAGTTATAGATGCTATAGCACTGGTGTAATTATTTCCTGATGTCAATACAGAAATTGATTTTATTGTTCCATTATCATTAATAACTGCTTCTGCTGTTGCACCTTGTCCATCCCCCAGTATAGTAACAGTTGGTGCATACTGATATCCGAAACCTGCATTGGTTACTTGAATTGTTGAAACACCTCCAGTTGAAGATGGGATTTCTTCAATATATACACCATCAATAATGTTTGCAAGGTTGGTTGGATCTCTAAATTGTACCGATGGGTAACTTGATATACCACTCTGGAACATTCCTTTCTGTAAAGGTATGCCGAAGAACATGTTGTATGTAGTTGGTGTAGTTAGGTTAGGATATATTTTCTTTTGTAATTTTATTGATATTTCGTTTGCTATAATAGATGGGTTAGCATTCTTTATAGCAATCATCAAATCACTTGATGAGAATGTTGAGTTAAATGTGTTTAGGTTTGTTGTTGCATAATTGCTTATTGTTGCAGTAACAAGGTTCTGTAAATCACTAGAACTTAAATTTGTTTTGGATGGATCATACAATACACTAACATCAATTTTGATGTATGTGTAGTCTGGATCTACAATTGTAGGTACTACGGTCATCACAGAAATAGGTGCAAGTACTTGGCTTACTATAGTAGTCTTCTGAGTGTCTGTTAATGTGTAACCACCAGTAGGTTTCAAACAGATATAAACAACACCATACGATGGAGGATTATTTTCCTGTCCACCCCACACATTCACGGCATCAAATGTAACACCAATATTATTTTGTTGTATAAGTGTAATATAATCGTCTTTTGTTACAGCACGATTTTGTGCAGCAAATGCTTTAGGTGCTTGGAATTTTATAGAAGAAATGGATTCTTTTTCAGTTCCTGCTGATGCTGGAGTCTGTCCATATACAGTAGTATTGGTGAAACCAGATACAACATCCATCATAACAAAGTTATTAGCACCGTGTGCTGAGATTGCTTGTGTTGAGATGTATGATACTTTTACTATATTACCATCTGTCAGTTTATTTCCTATTACACCATCACCAAAAGTTAAGGTGTAGTTACCATTCAACCCTTCTTCCAAGAAATAAATCAAACTAGTGTCTAAGTTTACTGCACCAGTTCCAGTTAGAATTGAATATGGAGATGCTTCGGAATAGATTTGATAATTTGTATTTGATATTGATTGCTGAACTAGTACTTTAATTGTACTTGTATCAATATTAGCATCTGGAACTTCAAATGTGTATGTTGGGTTTGATGTTGAATCAACAGTGAATGTGTAGTTTACTGGTATACCTTCCTTCAATTCTACGTTATAGAAGGTTGCTGTATTAGTGTTAGTATCAGTATTTACGGTTGTTGAATCTGTTGTTATGAAGTTATAGTTTATACCATTTACTGATTCTGATAAAAAATTAGTATATGATGGTAGTGTTAAACTAGAATCGGTAACACCACTTGCTATTACAGTAACATATGCTGTTGGTGCAATTGCTGATTTTGGTACGTAATTCAATAACTTAGCATGAGATACAACGGATGAACGTTGTAATGCAGTATCAAAGAACATTTCATTAGCAACCATGTTCAGATAGAATGCATTATATTGTGTATTGTATGCTAGAACATCTAGTAATACAGATAGACCAGACCCATCAAAGTTATAGTCTTTAAACGTATCCTGAGATCCCAAGAACGTTTTTAGATTACCTTTGATTGTATCAAAGTCTAATCCGACTAATTGTACATTTGAATTTGCTCCCGCCATTACCTTGTCCTTTTCAGAATTATGTTGATGCCTGTTGGTGTTGTATTATTACCGATATAAAAAAACATAGATACCTGATAAGCATCTTGGTCAGGGTATGCATTTATAGAGATGTTTGCAACTGATGCCCTTGGTTCATAATTATTAATGGTTCTAACTATTTCATCCTCTAGTAAACCGGCTGTTAGAGGATTTATTGGTTCAAATAATAACTTATTTATTTGTGATCCTAACAGGGGTTGAAAAGGTCTTTCAAAAGGTCCAGTAAGCAATAAATTTTTGACAGAACGAATTACTGCCTGTTCATCGTAACTGAACGACACATCTTTAGTTCCAGGTTGAGGTAAAAACCTCAAGTCTAGGTCTGAGTAAGTTGTATTTTGTATTGCCATCTTCTATTTATGGTGTTATTTGGGTGGTCCTACGGTTCCACCCTGTGGATCTGCGTGAACATGAGTATTGTATAATATACCACCAATCAATGCACCACCAGTGAGTGTTGATAATCCTGATGCAGCAAATGCACCAGTAATTGCCGTAGCACCTGTTATAGCAGTTGCACCTGTGATGAATGTTGATCCAGTAATACTTGTTATTGGTGCCAAAATAGTAAAGAATGGCATTGTTGCTATTAAACCAATAGTACCAGTTATTACATGAGGAAGTGGTTCTCCACCTGCTATTGGTACGCCACCAAGGATGTTTAACGATCCAACGGCACTGATATGACCACCAGCATTCAAATTACCATAGGCTGCTACAGACTGTTGTCCAATTATATCACCCCTTACATTAAGGTCACAGTTGACATAAACAGCATCTGTTGCCTGTAGCGTGATATCAGATGCAGTTATTATAACAGAACCTGCCACCGAAGTATCCATATCACCTTCAACAGTTTGAGAGCAATCACCACTGACTATTAAATTAGCATCTCCACCAATGTCAGCAATAAGATTACCATCAACTTTTAATTCAGTATCACCATAAACATGAACAGTACATGCTCCTTGAATGATAACATCATTATCATTTACTACAACATTAAATCCATTACCAACTATCTTATGAACAACATCACCTGATGCCTGATATTCTGTAAATGAACCAGAACGATGTTGGTGTCTTATTCTTTCGTTGCCTGGAGTGTCATCCATTTCCATAGAATGACCAGATGCGGTTACAGTGGCATTATTATATGGGTACTTTGGTTGATTTTCTACAGAACTTGGTGTTGGTTCAAACTTTAAACCCATATTATTTTACCGAATCTCTTAATTTGAAGAATTCATGCATGTGATCCAATCTATCTTTATTTAGAATAGAACTAATCATTTGTTCCGTATGTTCCATCTTTGTTGATAAAACATTTTTTACATCAGTCATTGATTTTTCCAACTCTGGATGTATTTCATTATCAACATTTGAAGTAGTTTCTCTCAAAGATTCATGATGATCATTTACAGAAGATATTTTGTCTTGCAAATCATTGATATGATTTTGTAAATCTTCAAAATGAAACATCAATTCTGCCATTTTGGGGTGTAGTTCTTCTTCCATAATATTTACTCTATGTTACAATTGAAGTTATAGTTTCATCTACACCAGGAATATCAGGCGGTATGTTCTCTGGTGCTGTTGTTCCAGCTTCGGCATTATTGGTAGAAGTTGTTGTGTCTGTTACTGCTTTAACCTGATTTTTAACCATAGTTACCATACTATTTTGTAATGCAGTCAAACAGTTTGTAACTAGTTGTAATAATTTAGCAGGTAGTGACATCATGAATGTGATAAGTTCTTGTGCTGCATCTATCCATTCTTTTAATGTCTTTATTTGTTTCTTTACCCAATTCACATATACTTCAATTTCTTTTATCTTTGCTTTGATTGCTTTGACTGCATTTTTTATCATCTCTACTACTGGATCTATCAAATCTGTTGATACCCACTGAGCAAAATCTTCTAATGCTTTAGTATTTACTGCTGGAAAAAGTTCAAACTCTACTTTTATCTTTTTGAAAAGTGCCGGTAATTTGATACTACATGTGTGTGCCGGAAGAGTATTGTTTAGTGCTGTAGTTGTGTTAGCAATAATCCCCTGTGCAAATTTAGGAAGACTCGATCCATCCTGTTGTGATACAGGAGAACTATTTGATGCGCCAGGTGGTGGAACTGGTGGTTTAGTTTCTGTTGGTGTTCCGTTAGATGAATATTTTTGTGGAGCATAGTTTGGTGAAACACCAACAGGATCTTCATGACCTGGTATCGTATATCCAATATCAAGTTGTTTTGCAAAATTTGTTGCATCAAGTTTATTTTCCGATGTATAAACATCTTCCCCAGTTACTATATTTTGAACAACATATGTCGGTGGAGGTGTTTCTCCACTGGGTAAAGCACTGTATTGATACTCTATGGTTCTATAGTCCCCATTTTTTGATACCGTACTATACACATTATAACTTGATACTGCCATTTTTATAACCTATTCTTTTATATAAGGTAATACACCCATCATTATTGGAAACTGTGCAGACTCTCCGTCCATGAAGAAACCAACAATCCAATCACCAACCAATGGTGACGAAAATGTGTGTGAACTGTTGACAGGATTCATTGGATGTGCCCAAGGAAGTTCATTTGTTGGTAATATACTTTTATTGTCACTATGCCATCCCATTATACGGACACGGCATCTTCCAGCAGCAAGTGGGTCTATTCTATCTTCAACAATACCCATCCACCATATAAAATTGCTAATACCTAAGAAGTTGTTTCTATTCATTAGTTGTTATTGTTTTGATTACCAGTTACAAATCCATTCCAAGTAGAACTATTAGGGTCAACACCAGAGTAATTCATTATTCCACTATCCTTACATATTTCTATTACACTTATATATGATATAGGTGTAATGATATGTCTTACAGCACTGATTAAATATTTACCAGATAAGTATGGGTCTATAGGTCTTGACCCCTTTTCGTTCATCTGGTTCATACTGGATGCTGTGAAGTTGATACACATACCAGCAAAAATACTAGAGTTTCCTGGAACAGTTAGTTTTAATCTAGTATAATTAGCAAGAGATAATTGTGATACTCTATTTGGTAGATATTGTTCTACACGATAATCATTGGATACACTACCTGGCTTATTTTTTATATAAGCAACATCACTTTGTTGTCCCATGTTGGTTATCATCATACGTAATACACCAGCTTCCATATCTTTTGGTGGTGTATCAAATAATTGTTTCCCATGTCTATTTTTATAATTATTGGTTACAGGGGAACCATTTAATGTTGTTGATTGTTTATAATATTCATTATAATTAAAATCTGTAGTAGTTTTCTTTCTTCTTATGGGGTCAACTGATATAACTCTGTTGGCAAATGTTCCTCTGTTCATTGCATCCAAAGTATCAACATAGTTCAATACTTCAAATTTTAGTACAGAAGTCATCTTTGCAAACACATCATTTGATATGTTCTTCGGATTATAAAGGAAAGATAACACAGCATCTGTTTTGTACATATGTTGCAATGATGTGAAGAAATAACCTATCCTATTCTCAAAGAATAGGATGTCAGCACCAGTTGTCCCAGATGAAGGTAACGCATAGTTTGATAACCAGTTGATGGTTTCTATAGGTTTCTTGTTAGGTAACACAAAATCATATGACCCAATTGTATCATCAACATAAAGTTGTTTCTTTCCAGTGCCACCAATTTTTAAATAAGTATTGCAGATATCAGCAACCATATCAGATATTTTCTGTCCTTTATAAGATTTGCTTATTCTATATTGTTCTGAGAGTAAATATTCTTCTGAACAAAATTCTATCTTATAGATTTCATGGTTGTTACTAAGGTCAAATCTTCTATCAGACACAGAGAATACTCTGAATACTCTGTCTACAGATATTGGTAAGTCATCTGATTTCCTAAATCTAACTACTATAAACTCTGTACCACCAAGAGAAGCAAAGTTTAGAATACCAACAGAGTCGGATATAACAACATTACCGGATATAGTATTGTTGTAGATATCTTCAAAATAATTCAACTCTACCATATGTGGTAGTAAATCTAATGCACCAGAAAAACCAGGAGCGAATAAAGCAAGAGATTCTAACTTATAATCGGTAGGATAATTAAGTTTAGAAGTGGGTGTATTAGGATTAAAATCTACCATATTATCTCATCACTGATGCCAATTGACTATCCATGTCATTTGCGTAAACGTCTTTGATTAGATTAATCTGTCTTTTAGATTCGTTTAAATTATACTCATAGTCATATATGGAAACGATTCTACTATCCATTTCTTTTGTTGCTATAGACCCATCCGAAAATGATACAGAAGTAGAGTATGGTTGAACATTTATATATGTGTCTTGGTCAACTTCTATAGTAACTGTTTGTTTTTGTGAACCATTACTATTAAAAGTAGTATAAGATTGTTCATAATGATGCACAGTATTTTTCGTATATGATAGTACATCCATACTTGCAGTATTTGCTTCAACAGCATACTTGTCATTCATGTATATCATGAAGTTAGTATAGTCCATTGGCCAATCTGCATTAGCATCAAAAAGACCATTAGCATACATTATCTGCCAATATCTGAACTGATTGTTATAATACTTGTATGCTATTGATTCTGGTTTGTCCGAATCTTTAATGTTATACTTGTAGAAAAGATAAACATTATTTTGTAACGAAGGCAATAAATATGCCCTTGATAACAAATTAGTTACAGTAATATAATTACCATTAAAATCTGGTTGATTTATTGTTGGTAGTGTGTTAAAATATTTCATAGTTGTATAGGACCATTACTTGGTATTGGGCCAACCATTTTGTCTATTTGACCAACTATTTGATCGGCATTTTTACTGAGTTCATAATTTACTGTGTTTTTAGGAGCAATACCTGGACTCTGCTTAGTAACGATATTGATTTCAGAGAATCGTAATGATAATGTTGTTTGAATTGGAAATCCATCTTGATATGATGCCCATCCATTAGGTGCATAGTTAACAGATACATCTTTTAATACACAATCATTTATTGTAAATATCTTTGCTTGTTTAGCATTTGTTATATCAGTCGTTGGGTTACTGCCTGATATGATTTTAGAAAACTGTGTTCCCAATAAGTTACCTATAGTATTTTGCAGAACGTTTCCTATTTGAGTAGCAATTCCGTTGTCTCCAAGGAATTGAAATTTTATTCTGAATATCTGTGGTGGAATTAGGAACTGTCCACCTACACCATCAGTTAAATCGGGTAGAGAATAGTATGCAAAAGTTTTAACTATTTGGTCAACGGATTCTGCTTCTTTTGCGGATGCTGGTGTGAATGTAAATTCAAATGAGAATTCTCTAAGGTTAGTTCCTTGATATAATAACTGTAACTGTGGATTTGGCACTCTCTTTAGAGCATTCTGTAATAACAAAGTAGCATTTTCTTTATCTCCACCTGCTGCACCTATTAATGCTCCACCTGCAATTGCAGTAGCACCACGTTTCAAATCTTCTATTGTTGATAATTGTGCTATGTTTGATGGATTCGTTTTGAGGGAATCCATATTCTTCATTACGTCTGCTGTAGCATTACCAACATAACCAGCAAGACCAAATGTTTTTGATAAGGAAGCATCATGATAATTAGAACTGAAATCTGCTATCAATGTATCTGGCATGTAGAGTGATACATATGCTAGTGGTTGGTCATTAACTGTTGGTTTATATGAACCTGGTTGTGCTAACGGTCCATAGTTTGTAACAAATTGTTTTATTTCACCTGGTGCGGTGTTTGATATTTTTTCAAGAGCAGAATTTATACCAGATGATAAGTTTGTGTCACCAGTAATACCTTTTACTGATTGTATTGCATCTGAACCAACTTGTTTAGTGGCATTAACTAATGAAGTTGCACCTGATTTTGCTGATGCTGCCCAACCATTAAGTGTTGCAGAAGGTAACTGAACACCAGAAGATGATAAAGCAGCACTAGTTGCAGCAGTTAATGCGGTGTTTAGTGCACCACTTATTTGATTATATGCTCCTTCAACCACTGGATATGTGTAGTCGTGGACAGAGAACTGAACTGCATGACAATATTGTGGGTTTGTTGCCAAATCCAATGGATATACCAGTTTAGTGTAATCTATGTTCTGTCCCAAAAGATTATCAAGTAAATCAAATGGTAACTTGACTCCACTGATATTCAACGGTGTTATTTCTATTGATGACATTTAGTTCTTCTACATATAAGTTTATACATAATCTATTTATATGGCATACAAAGGAAAATTTACACCAAGAAATCCACAAAAGTATGTGGGTGATCCAACAGGTATCATTTATCGTTCCTCATGGGAATGTAAGATAATGGATAGGTTTGACAAAGACCCCAATGTGATATCTTGGGCATCCGAAGAACTTATCATACCTTACATCTCACCCATTGATGGAAGATATCACCGATACTTCCCTGACTTCTTAGTAAAGATACGAAACAAAGAAGGTGCAATCCGTACATTCCTTGTAGAAGTTAAACCTCTTAAACAATCAAGACCACCAGAAAGAAAGAGTAGAATAACCAAGAAATATATCACTGAGGTTGCTACTTGGGGAGTTAATCAAGCAAAGTGGAAAGCTGCTATAGAGTACTGTGCTGATAGGAAATGGCAGTTTATTGTTATGGCATCTGTAGATGGTTCTGAGTTTGTGAACCTAACAGAGAAAGATTTATTACTAACCTAAATAGAATCATGATGAAAGAATCAAAATTAACAACCCTTACCAAAGAACGATCCGCTGCTGATATCTCTAGATTAAGTAGACAATCTTTCACGTGGTTAAGAAGCAAAGTTTCTAAGATGAAAGACCCAGTTGCTTTGGCAAAGGGGGTAAAGAGTGAAACTGCTAGAAATACTAAAAGATTTCTAATAGGTGGGTTATACTACTTCTATTACAATCCAAAGGGTAAAAATGATTTACCTTATTATGATATCTTTCCTATGGTTATACCTCTACACAGATATAATGATGGGTTTCTTGGATTGAATCTGCATTATTTGCCTATAAAATATAGAATAGCATTTCTAACTAAGTTACTTCCACTTGCATTAGTGGATAAGGATAATGAGATTGTAAGGTTGAAAGTAACCTATGAAATATTGAAGGCAAGTAAAAGATATAAAGAATTTAAACCTTGCATAAAGAAGTACTTGTATACTCATATGCAATCCAAAATACTGGCAGTGTCACCAGATGAGTGGGATGTAGCAATGTACCTACCTGTACATCAGTTTAAGAAAGAATCGGCACAAACTGTTTGGGAAGAATCCGTACAACAAATAAAGAACGATAAGTAAAATGCCAGCAAACATCAGTAAATTTTTATCTAGCTTTAACAAGGATTTAGCAAGACCTTCAAGGTTTGATATTCAGATACCAATTCCTATTGTATTGGCGCCATTCTATCTGTCTACAGCACAGAACCTAAACATGAGATGTGAAATCACAGAAATGCCAGGCAGGTTCTTTGTTACTACAGATAGAAAGATTGGTTCTGCACCTATTCAAAAAGTACCCTATCACACAACGTATAATGATGTTAGTATGACATTTATAGTTGCTGGTGATATGAATGAAAAATTATTCTTTGATCAGTGGATGGAGTTAATTAACCCATCATCAAACTATAACTTCAATTATAAAGCAAACTATGTAACAGATATTGCTATCAATCAATATGATATGCAAAACAATCTGACATATAAAGCAGTTCTCATTGATGCATATCCTCTGGATGTTGCTCAATTAGATTTAGATTGGTCATCAGATGGTTATCACAAATTGAATGTAAGATTTGCATATACCAACTGGCAAGAAGGAACTGTTTCGGCAATTGCTGACAACCTTGGAGTACAGGCACTATCAGGATTCGTGTCAAGTTTATCATAATTAAATGAGGAAATAGTATGGCTTTACCAAAAATAGATACTCCTATCTATGATGTGACGTTACCATTATCGAAGAAACAGATTCGTTTTAGACCATTCTTGGTTAAAGAACAAAAGAATCTGTTGATGGCAATTGAAGCAAATGATAAGGAAACAATAGAAAAGAATATCAAACAAGTACTACACAATTGTACTTTGACTGATGGCATTGAAATTGACAAACTACCTGTTGTTGATGTTGAGTTCTATTTCATACAACTTCGTGCCAAGTCGGTAGGTGAAATAGTAGAAAACAAATATGTCTGTAACCATGAAGTAAATGGTAAAGAATGTGGTAATGTCATGGATGTGGACATTAACCTAATGGACATTGTAGTTGAAAGTACTGGTGAGTTAAAAGATGAGATTCAACTCACCGATAAACTAATAATAAAGTTAAGATATCCAGAGTATTCCACTGTTGAAAAAATGGCCAGTATGGATAACTCTGTTGAGGTTGCATTTAAGTTGATAGTAGATAGTATTGACTACATCTTTGATGGTGATCAATACTATTATGCAAATGAAACTACCACAGAAGAACTTATGGAGTTTGTTGAGTCATTGAATCAGGAACAATTTAGTAGAATAGAAGAATTCTTTAAGGAATTACCTAAACTGAGAAAAAGAGTAGAAGTCACTTGCATCAAATGTGGTTACCACCATGTTATTGATGTGGAGGGTCTAGAAAATTTTTTCGGTTAACCTTTCGTCATGATACTTTGAGTAACTATTATAAGACCAACTTTTCATTAATGCAACATCACAAATATAGTTTGACTGAACTTGAATCTATGATTCCTTGGGAACGAGATGTATATGTGAATTTATTAATACAACATATTGAAGAAGAGAACGAAAAGATAAAACAACAAAAGATGAAACGATAAATGTTACCAAAAAATGGAACAGGAAATAACCCTCTAATAGAAACGTTTGCTAAAAACGTTTCATCTCATGTTGCCTCTGGTTTATTTGCCGTAGGATCTTCTAAGAAAGATCCAATGCATTCTACTGTAGGTATGGGACCAACTGTTGCCATTAAGAAAGGTGATGGTCAAGCAACTATTCTTGCAAAAATGTATCGTTTCATGTTGAATGATACCAAAGAAAAAAAGAAACAGGAGTTGCAGTATAGAAAGTTCAGAAAATATGAAGAAGAATCTAAGGAAAAGAGAAACGAGGAACTAACAGAAGCACTTGTTGGTAAAGGACCAACAGAAGGTGTTCCTACAGATAAACCCGTTAATGCTGCATTGTATATGAGTGCTGGATTAGGTATATTAGGATTAATGTACGCTCCAGATGTATCAGCAAAAATTCAAGAATTAATTGGTGCATTTGATACGTCTGGAATAGCAGAAAAGTTTAGAACAATTTCTAACATATTTTCTAGTATGTCAATATCACAAAAAATTGGCCCATCTGATTATGATCAATTGTTTCAGAAATATGAAAAACAATATGACATACCTACCGGATTATTAAAATCTGTAGCGAAAGTAGAAAGTCAGTTTAATCCAAAAGCGACTAGCCCAAAAGGGGCAAAAGGTTTGATGCAGATAATGCCAGAAAATTTTGCATCTTTGGGTATATCAAATCCAGAAGATCCAGAACAAAATGTTAGAGGTGGTGCGAAACACCTTAGTAGGTTGTTGAAGAAATATGGAGACATAGAAACTGCTATATCTGCCTATAATGCTGGTGAAGGCAACATGGCAAAGCATGACAATAAAGTACCATTTAAAGAAACAAAAGATTATACTAAAAAAGTTTTAGGATATTATAAATCTGGAGCATATTCAACACCAGATATGAATGTTGAATCTGGTCCTATGCCTGATGCTTCTGGTTTAAGAGTTAAAGGTGGTATAGCGGGTCAATCATTTGGTGGTGGGGCAACACAAAAAGGTGTTATCGATTTAGCAAGGAAAATACAATCAACTAAAATTCCAGGTGAGTTTGGACAATTCACTGCATTCCATGATGTTTTTCATGGTGGTGCTAACCCATCATCTAGACACAATCAAGGGTTGGCATTAGATTATACTATAAATGATCCATCAAAGTCAAGTGAAGCAACACAAATTACAAAACAGATATTACGTGGTGCTGGATTATCTGAGGGTAAAGATTATAACGTTGAAGATGAATATAAGAACCCTTCTGCACACGCAACAGGTGGACATATCCATGTTGAATTCAAATCACCACAAGCAGCATCAACATTTTCTGGTTCTCTAGGTAGTACACAACTTGCAACACAGACAACAACACCAAGAACTCCACCAACACCAGAAAAGAAACCAACAGCACAAGGTTCTACTACGATTGTAGAAATGAATAAAGTGGTTGTTGTTAATAAATCAAGTGGTAATAATTCACAATCATCATCACTCAGAGATATACCTAGATCAGATAGACCAAATTAGAGAATAGTTTAAAATGAAAACTAATAATTTAACTAAAATAATAACTCAAGTAAAAGTTCTCAATAAATCATCTAAGACCTATGATCAAAGATTGAGTAACGTTGAAAAAGTCCTTAGTAACACCATTTCCCTAATGCATGAAGGATTTAGTATGTTATTACCTGGTGGTAATCAGGGGAATAAATCATATAGTAAAAAAGATCCTACAAAATCATCTGTTGGTCCGTCTGAAAATAGACCATTGAAAGTTGGAGATTCATCTGCTGACATTCTTGCTAAGATGTTTAACTTCTCAGTTAAAGTGCAACGACAAGATAAAAAGCAGAAACAACTTGAACATAACCTTGATATGGAACAGTTAGAAGAAGTTGAACGTAGACATAAATCGTTATTAAAATCTATTGCAAAAGTTGCAACTGCAAAAAGATTGCCTAAGAAAAATAAAGATGTTGAAGAAGACAAATCTTTTTCATTTATTGACCTTATAACTGGTGGTATAAAAGGATTTATTGGTATCTTATCATCTGGTTTAGATTTTATTATTTCACATCTAGGTGTAATAGCTGCTTTAGCTGGAGTCGCTAAATTTATATATGATAATAAATATGCGATAATGAAAGCTATTTCTCCAGTATCAGATGCAATAGAAGATTTTTTTAATGGTAAAGATGGAAAATTGCAAGACCTTATAATGTCAATTTATCATAACGTTGAAAAAATGATTTCAAAATTTCTTGGTGGATTTTTATCTGAGTTGAAAACAGAAAGTTGGGATGATTTAAAATCCTCTTTGGAATCTTTTAGAAGAGATCCAATGGGTAAAGTAAAAAGATTTATAGCTCTTGGTGGTCATCCAACTGCACCTATAGAATTGGAAATGAAGAAAACGACATATGGTGAAGATTATATTGGAAAAGTTAGAAAAATAATTGAAGAGACACCAGATGAAGTTAAAGGAAGGGTGTTTGGGTGGAGGCAATCTGTATTGGGAAATGCCAGCATAGAGGCACAAATACTTAAAGTTTTAGAAAACCCACAATATTTGGGAGAATTACAACAAAGATATTTACCTGATGAAGTTGAAGCTTCAACTAGAGGACTGGAAAAAATGGGCGGGAAATGGTTCGGCGCAGAACCAGATTTCCAACAAAGATCCCTAAAACAACATAATTTAGAACTTAAATTACCAGAAGATTTAATTGAAAGATTTAAAGATTCTAAATTTGAACTTGTTAATCCCAATTCTCTACATCCTCGTGTAAGAGATAAAACAACTAATGAAGAATATGATCTAGAAAAAGATTCAAATACACTTTATTTTTTGATGCAAACAAAAGAAGGAATAGAAAAACTTAGAAAAAAATATAATGAATTAGACAAAACAGGTAATGAATTTTTAAAAGGTTTTGAAGAAGGTAAAAACCTATCTGCTGAATCAGATCAACCTACAATGGAACAAACCATTTCCAGTACTGATGGAGAGATATCTGCCTTTATGCATAATGATGTAGATTCATTAAAATCCATACCAATATTACAAGATCTGGAAGAAGGGTATAATCAAGATGTGAATTTATTTCAAATGCCAACAGAAGCAGTTTCTATTGGTGGAAATAAAAATGATGCTCCTGATGGAAAAGTATTGTGTAGGAATCCTAATGAAACTTATTTTGGTGTAGTATTATCTAATACCTGTCCGTTCTAAAAAGAAACCCCTCCGAAGAGGGGTTTTTATTTTGAAGATTAATCTTCTTCTGCATAAATAAATGTGTATCGCAGGACGGCAATCCTCATACACTCTAATACTAACACGGAGTATCAGCAATGAATATTT
>Ga0316219_1002193_pt1 | contig 18526 bp, 23 predicted proteins | sample TBH18003PmetaG_FD_203635 | JGI IMG/M metagenome (GOLD analysis project Ga0316219, IMG submission 203635) | Freshwater microbial communities from Trout Bog Lake, Wisconsin, USA - TBH18003P | ecosystem: Environmental > Aquatic > Freshwater > Lake > Hypolimnion/Profundal zone | place: USA... | reverse complement strand
AGCTACAGTCGGCCTACGGCCTCCTTCCGCTGCCCCTACCGGCTGGGTTTCTTCCTTCTTCTTCATTGGCACCTCTCAGGGGATTGTCCCCAAATGGGTGTCCAAGGGAATACCAGGGCGGTGGAGGCCGCTTAGCTTCATCCGCTAAGTCACATGCAAAAATGACTCAGAAACCAGTAAAACGAATCTCACAGATCGAGGAGAATCACTCATGTTCGTGAGGTACTCAAGTGTTATTTCACAATTTGTGAATGCACAATGCACCTGCGAACGATGTGGTAATCCGATTCAATGTGAGTTATTTATTGAAGGATATTCATCTGCCAATTCGAGCAGTCTCTTCACCGGCCTTGATGCAGCAAAACAGAAAGCCGCGATGGGTGCCCAGGAATCTTTTGAACAAAGTAAGAAGGATCCACAAATGATCCCGCTTCCATGTCCCTCCTGTGGTTGGTTCCAATCAAAGATGGTCAAATATCATAAAGCTACGATTTTCCCAGAATTGTTCAGGAACTCTTGCATGATCTTAATTTTTTGCATTTTTATGTTCGCCATCCAAAACGGCGTTCTGTTCTTTAATAAAATTACTCCTGACCCATCTTTTGAAACATTCGTTCAATATGAATGGTTGGCCCTTGCACTACTCTGCCTAACCGTAATAACGATCAAGGTGATTCGGGTAAGGTCAGACCTGAATGCCAATCCATTAATAAAACGAATCAAGCGACCATCCGCCTAACCCTCCGCTTTACTCGGACCCCGCTTACAACGAATTATTCCGAGACCTCCATCCCCCCGTTCAGCTCTCCCAAAGTTTTCTTTGCCTCTCGCTTCCCCATCGAACGCATGGCCGAGATACCTGGGAGTTGTGACTTCCGGGGTTTGCTCTTGCCATTTTCCCAGTTGTAGACGGTCTGAGCCGAAACACCCACCAACATTCCGAAAGCCTGAGCTGAAAGTCCAAGCCTTTCCCGTTGCTTGGCGAGACCCTTGGCGCTAAACCGCAACGAGGTGGCTTCCTCGCCTTCTGGGGAAGCCGGTTTGCCTTTCGCCAGTCCGGCTTTCGCAGCTGCCTTGCTCAACCCAACTATTTGCCTCTCCAGAGCGGTAATCCGGCGCTTCATAGCTGCGATCTCAGAGCGATATGTGGCCGAAGCTTTTTTCAATTGCTCTGTCTCCACCCTGAGTTCCTTCCGGGCTAAGCGAGTGATTTCCTCTTTCATTACAGTGGCAATGTTCGGCATAGGTGGGCATCTCCCAGGCCCCAGACAAGTTATCACGCCAGGCAGCTACTCAGGAAGGAAGAGAGTTATACGACAAATTTTGTCGAATGAGAAGCATCAGAATGGATTTCACCGTCAACGCCAGGAGCCCAAATGAGACCCTACAAACGCAATCCTAAACTAGCTACATTGAAATCTACTGCAGCGGGCAAGCAAAATAAGTCAGCAGCGGCCACCGAATCAGAGATTACCAAACTCAGGTATCTCAATGCTGCTATCGCAGAGGCCGAAGCCCAGATTGTTAACTGCCGCAATGAGATCGAATCGGAACAGCAACTCCTTGATTCGATCTTGGCTGGAGAGAGAGATGGATCAATCACAAATAAGAAATACATAGAGGCCGGTAAGAACGCTTGCCGAACAGGCATGAATGCTTGGGAACTGAGCATTAAGGCTTATCAGGCAGACATTGACACCTTTCAGGCCGACCTTGATCTGATCGCCCAAAGAATACCGAAGGGGTTCTCCAATTAGGATGTTTCGGAAGAAGGGGTCACATGGTTCGTAGACGCGGTACCGGAATTCCTGGCCTCAGCTTTTCATGGAAGCGAGCCCTTGGCATTTCACAGGCCCAGGGTAAGCTATCCCGTCAGATCGGCACCCCCCTATCGCGCAGCGGAAGGCAGCGCAAGATTGGTAGGCTGACTGGGTGTTGCGTTCCATTGCTAATCAGTGCCGGGGTTATCAGGGTGATTCTCTGGATGGTGTGAGCGGATCGTCAAATCATCAATTGGAGCATGTCTCGCAATTCCTTTGAATCCTTTGATTTAATTCGATGCGAGAACTTCCCACTCTCTAATGACACCAAGTTCTGTACCAAGTGCCTCCAACTCGCAGTGTTGGGCGATCACGGCATTGTGGTTGATATTGATGATGTAGTGGTCGCCGAGCTCACCGCGCCACCTCTCCCCCCTAGTTGCCTTGAGCGCATGACCTTCCTTAGCCAATGCTCGGTTGATTCGTTGCTTAAGTGCTCGCAGTGATACCTGGTCCCTAGTCATCTGGCCTGTTCTCATAGTGTGCCTCCCTTAAGGTTTCGCCCTCTCTGTATTGATACTGAGAAACCGGGCGTCTCATGCCGAGTTATTTAAGTTGAAGGTATTAGAACGGTTGTCTATTGCATTACCTATGATTCTGACAGTAATTATTAGGTTAATAGTTTCCTACTTGTCATTCACGGCCTCTCGACAATATTAGTCAAGGAGGTAGTCGATATGAGTCTATTTAAGAAGAAGGTGCCCGAACCTGCTACAATCAGCCTGGCCTTTGAGCCAACTCGATTGGAGGAACAAGCAATGGCAACCACCATTACTTTCACCCCTGGAAATGATGGAAAACGGGCAAACTTTCGACTGGGAGAGCAATTCATTCCACAATCGATGGCTACGAGGCTCCTCAAGCAGTGTGAAGGAAAGTCGGGAACAGCATTAGACAGAGCCGTATTTGTTGGTCTGAGGCTTCATGACCCGTTCCTCAATGCTATGGAAAACGCTGGAATCACGCCAGCTAGCCTTTTGGAGCAAATCAAGGCTCAGATGCCAGTGAAGGCGAAAAAGGGGACTAGAACCCGTTCCAGCAAAATTGCCAAGATCGCTGAAGTGCTGGCTAAGGTTGCTGCTCGTAGATTCTCTTCAGGAACGGTAGAGGATGTGTTGGCAGACTTACAGAAGACCATTCAGACCCACGAATTTCAGAAAGAGTTCATCGACATTCTGAAGAACTACGAAACTCAGTTTGGTCACACCCCAAGCGGACAAATCAAGGTGTCGAACCGTAAAGCCAACCCTAATGCTCTTAAGGGCCTGAAAGCTGCTAGGGAAGCAAAAAAGAAGTAGAACCCTTGATAGGCCAAAGCCCCTAGTGATTAGCTAGGGGCTTTTTTTTTGCCTCTTCCTGCTTTGTTTCCGTTTGCTGCCTCCAAGCTAAAATACCGCCCTGAGCCTACTGTTTACCTCCTCTACTGCAGAATCCTCCATTTCCTTCCAAACAAGTTTCATTTTATCCTTAATACTTTTAGGGACAGCATTCCAATCGGTTACCTCTATCCCGTTAATTTCCAGTAACCATCCAGCCCTAGAGCCTACTGAATATACTTTTCCATGCCCATAATTTGATAGTTTTTGATCTATTTCAGCACTTTCAAGGTCTAATTCAAAAGTAAGGTCAAAAAAACCTTTAACTTCATTTAGTGTATTTTGATTTATTAGAATAAAATCAACCCTTTTACTCATAATATTTATACCTCCACATTAATTATATAGTTGAATGGTCTAACCATACAAATAATATACCGATCGAAAGAAATTCTGGTGCAAAAAATTTTGTCGGTCTTTTTTTGCCTAAAAAGAAACCCCGGATAGCAGGAGATTCTGCTTCCGGGGGTAAAACACCATTTTTGACCAAGAGGGCGGTGTAGATCATTCCCTCTTATTTGTATATTACTTTATTTTGAAATAAAATTATGAATATGATAAAAATTTGATTTTCCATATCTTCAAATATCAATTTCAGAAAAAAATTCCCCCCCTACACCCAAGCATATTCAATAAGCGTCTTTCTATTCCAGAATGCCACCCGTTTTTCGAGACTAATTTAATACATTTTTATAATATGAATAACTACAAATGAACATTATCATGCTCTTCACATTCAGAATTTTCTAATAGCTTCTCCCATTTACTTACAGATTTGATTCCAATAAATCGTGTTCCAATATGATGATTGCTTTCATCCTTCACAAATCCTTTTTGCTGCAAGGCCCTTGAGAAGTTTGGTTTCCCAAGAGGCATGACATGATCCTCTTTGCACCATTCTATGTAACAGTCATAAATTTCTTTTAGAGTTGAGATGTAAGGTTTATGTGTGTCATCATAACCAATTTTACAGACTTGATTGAGAAATGATTGGGTCTTGTCCTCAGTTGATTTCCACTCGGCTAAGGCTTCCGCTACAACTTTAGGGTCATCTGGTAGCCTACCGAGCTTTAGATATTCTTGCGCCCCTTCAAGCAACCAAGTCCAAATAGCTCCAGCCTCAGATTCTAGTAACTTCTTTATGGTTTTGTCAGCGTCTTTTGCGGTTATTTTTTTATTGAAAGGGATTACCTTTAGTCTTCTCCAAGTTCCATGAGTCGGGTCTGACACATTGGGGAGCATGTTACAACTCATCCAGAAATGCCAAGTGATAGGTAAAGTCTTTTGCTCATGGTAGAGTTCTCTGCTTTCAAAATTCCCAGTACTTGTGTATTGCTTCATAATGCCATCATTTAGCCTTTCTCCTGAGTCAATATCGTATGTTAATGCCAAACGCTTTCCTCTAAGAGCGGCTCCTTCGCTGGTATGACTGTCGCTTTTCCTTCGTAAGAATAGTTTGGGATTGATTTGGGTTGACATATATCCAAATGCTTTTTCTATGGCCTGTAAAAATGTATTTTTGCCATTAGAACCATCACCGTAACACCAAACTTGTACTTCTTCATCAATTGAGTTATTTCCAATCGCTGTAATACCACCAAGAATTTTAATATACGATATAAGTTCTTGGTCACCACCTAGGACATCATCAAGAAATTTAATAAAATTCACTGGTTGAATGGTTGAATCATACTTAAATGGGAGCACACCAAGAAAGTTATCTTCTGGTTTATGCGGTTGTAATTGACCTGTATTTACATTAAGTGTTCCATTTAAAAAATTAACCAATACATCATCTCTTGTTTCAAATTGTTCTTTGTTGTATACCATCAATGATTTCATAAGATGCCATGCGTTTTTTGCATTTTTGGCATTTCTGTAAGACATAGCAAAAGAATAAAGCTTGGTTTGTCTTTTCTCGTCCTCCTCTAATGGCACTTCGCGGATAAGAATCTTATTTATAGTCTCAAGTAAAGTATCAAGTGGATCACATTCCAGCTTTTTCCAATGAGTCTCTTCATATTGATAAATATTACCACTCCAATATCTTAATTTGTTTTCATTTCTCAATTTCACTCTCATAGCCATACCCGTATCGTCAAGAGGTAGGTTAAGGCATTTGAAATCTATAGATGAGGCTTCAGTAGATTCATCTGTAGGCAAGGTAGCGATATATTCCATAGCTTTTTGACGCGCTTCAACCAGTCGCTCTTCCTTCTTCTTATTCGAGGCTATTTGTTGTGGTGAAATCAACTCCTCATCTGAATGGTTTTGTGGGATATTCTTCATTCTAGCCATCACGCACCATCATCAATATTTTGAAATAATTGCATATCAGCCACTCGTCTTTGAGCAGCATAATCAGACATGCCACAACCGATAAGATTCAATTTAATAGCACTTGCGTAAGCGTCTTCGATTTTGTGGGCTAATTCCTTAGGCAAAAAAGGTGGTTCACACTCTGGATTGTAGATATCACTTAATAACTGAAACGCGAGCTTGGGTTCGAGAGCAAATCTTGGCCCAACCCATGCAGCGGATAGACATTTACCAGAGCCGTCCTCGCCCCATATAGCCGGTGCGTTCGTGGCTTTTTCAATCAACCACTCCAAAGCCATTTCATATCTTTTTGTCAGCGGGAAGAGGCTATCATCATACTTGAAATTAATATTTGCAATATCCCAATCTCGTTTTGACTCTGTATATGGGAATGCTTCACAAAGTTCATCAATAGATAAAGAAGACCCAAATCCGTAAACAATCATTCTTGCCAGCTTAGGTTCTCGTCCTGGCTTCTGATTCATGAAACCAGGGACTCGTAATACTCTCGCAGGCTCACAGACCTTGGGATCGGCTCCGTATTCAGCAAATTTAGACTGAATCCCTTTGAGCGCCTTAGTTTCCTTCTTGATATTTTCAGGGTTCGCTTCTATGGGGGTGGGCAGTATCCAGTAGGCATGAAGACCACCACCACTGCTTACTATCATGTTGGGTGGAGTAGCTGAATCTTGTAATAGGCTAGGAGTAAGGTTAAATCCTGGTTGAGATTCCTTGAAATCAACATCCATCCATACAGCCCTTATTTTCTTGATATCCTTTTGTTCTCTACAAGGCCCATTACTAGCGTTGATCGTCAGATAGATACCCATCCCCATCTCGTTTTGGTTCATTAGCCATCTATGTAGTTTCCTAAAACTGGCATATTTGATGGTTGGGTAAAGGAATCGACTATCTTTTGCAGCCTGAGACTCTTTGAAGGTTTGCCAAGTCAAAGGTTTATCCAGTGCTTCCTGTTCATTACAACCTAATAGTGTAGCTAAGTATGGCAATGTGTGTAATTTGATATTTTCTATGGGTTCCATTTGTTATCCTTTCTTGGAAATGAGTAACCTCTCTTTGTTAATACTTTTCATATTCGATTTTTTTCAATTATTTTATTTTTTCTTTCCCCAGCTCTCATTTTGTAACCTCATAGGTCTAATACTCCAAACAAACCGGAGTCTGAGGTTTCTTCTCCCGTCAAATTAGCTATATATATATAGAAATTTTATTACCAGGGGGATGGGAGAAGAAGGTCTGGAAAGTCCTGGTATATACAGTCATCGAGTTCATTATGGGAAAGAGAGTTATGTGAATATAGAGTTGATATTACAGTAAATATTTCAATATGCAAAATAGATATTTTTATATTACAGAAGTTTTCAAACACTTGTCTCCCAACCCCCATCATAATCTAATAATTAATTATAATAGACTTATGATGGGGACGAAAATTTTAAATCCGCAGACTGGTGAAATGTCATCTATTATACCGATGCGAATATTTTGATTGAAAACCCTACCATGACCCTATTCAGGGTATTTGCTTAATGATTCCACATAGGTATCCAGGGTCTCCTTGGAATATTTGATGAGTTTCCCAATTTTACAATAATGAGGACCATTACCCTCTGCTCTCATTTTTTTCAATAAAGCTGGACTGATGCCAAGGTATTCAGCAGCTTGAATAGTAGTCAACAAAATACCCATTAAGCCTCCTCCTTATCTTCATTCATAATTAGAGCATTCAATGGGCTATCCTCTATCTCTTGTTTCATATTCTTCAGCAATTCAATTGTATTGGAGATATCATTTAGTTTTTTTCTACTGAGTTTCTTTCCTGTCCAATAGCTCTCATCCTCCGAAGGGCATAGTTCATCTATCTCCTTCTTGAAATCGGGGTCAATAGCTCCATAGTGCTGACACATTAGATACATATATTCTTCTTCCAGCTCAGATAGAAGCTCCAGAGTCTCCTTGAAATGCCAAGAGAATGAATCAGACAAGATTTTGAAATTATCTTTGCCATCTTCATCGGACTCTTCCTTCTGGTGGTAGTAGTTATAATTGTCCAAAATATTTTGATTTCTTTCGTTAAAGGCTTTATGAAATCTTTTCAACTTCTGGACACTGGTAAGGCGGTTGAACTGCTTTCTGCTTAGTTCCTTCATATTTATCTCCTTTGAAGGTCTTACTGTCACCTGACCGCCTTCTCAGAGTTATTACTGGCTTTCAGGGGCTTTTTACGACTACCTGAAAATATTTTTATAAGAAAATAGGGCAGCATATATCGCTTCCCCGTTTCCAGCCTTTAAGTAAAGTCGAAAGTGCAATCAAAACTTAATTTGATTGACGACTTTCCACCTCCTACATAGAGGTGAACCACATGAACCAACGAACCAGCCAACTATCCAAAGCAGATGTCGAATCACTGAAGGCTGCAGACGCCGCTACCCAGGAAATAGAACAAGAGAATCAGCCTAAGCGAGTAAATTATGACCGAAATCTACGAATGTTTGAATTTACGGCCAAGTTCCTCCTGCCGCCCCCAACGAAGAACTATCAGGATCGTCAATAGGCATTCTGACAATCGCTATTCAGACCTTGGATTCGACCAAGGCATGGATCTGATTCTGAATTTGCCTCAGCCACTCCTGCCTGAGGAACTCCCTAACATCCAAGGATTCCTCCCCCTCTCTTCGGACCTCCTGCCAAGCCACCTCCGCTACCCCCGCAGCCTGTTCGACAATACCTTCACAGATCGAGTGCAGATCCTGGGTGACGAGTTCTGAAGGAAAAGCTGCCACGAACCCCTTGATGGCCGTGGTGAGTTCCTGGTTCAGCCTCTTGTGAAGTGCTCCCGCCACGGTCGTGCTGGGGGAGGCCGAACCGAGAGCGACTAGGAGATTCAGCCCTAACAGTCCCTCTATGACAGCAATCCAGGCTTTCCGCTCAGCCTGTTCGGTAGATAGGCCGATCCATGGGGGCATGGCCTGGTTCGGTTTCCTCCCTGTGGATCGGAACCGCTCTCGCGCATAGGTGCCGGCAGCTTCAGCTCGTCCTTTCTGGATCGGGTCCTTGAGCGTCGCATAAAGCCGCCTCAGGAAACCCGTGGCCTCATAGATTTGGGCTATCCAGTTCGAGAGCTGAGTCTTCATTAGGTCAAATCCATAGCAATATCTATGTTTAGAATATTAACAGGCCCTGCTTGGATTCACCGATCACCTCTGAACTTGCTGCCATCGCACTGAGTGGAGTGATGTGGAGGATGCGCCAACTATTGGCAAATCCACCTGATTACCATGGGGTTGCATCATCATCACTCAACCAACCAGCGGGTTTCTCCAATGCTCCCAGGCTAAATACAGACTAATCTTGACCTTAAAGTGACCTTGTTATCCCCTTGGCTAAGCCCCTTCAGCCCTGTTCAATGCCTTATCGGAGCAAGAGCCCCCATGTTCGAGCAGACCTTCAAGAACATCGACGACATCCTCCACAAGGATGCCGGGTGCACCAGCGAACTGGACTACACCGAGCAGTCCTCCTGGCTGCTGTTCCTGAAGTATCTAGACGCCCTGGAGGAAGACAAGGCCACGGAGGCGGCCCTTGATGGCAAGACCTTCAACTTCATCTTGGACAAGCCCTACCGGTGGGGGACCTGGGCTGCGCCGAAGGGCAGGGACGGGAATCTGGACCACAACAAGGCCCTGACGGGGGATGACCTCCGGGACTTCGTGAACCAGAAGCTGTTCCCCTACTTGCACGGCTTCAAGCAGAAGGCCAGCGGGCCGGACACCATCGAATACAAAGTCGGGGAAATCTTTGGGGAGATCAAGAACCGCATCCAGAGTGGCTACAACCTCCGGGAGGTCATCGACCTGGTGGACGAACTCCGGTTCAAGTCCCAGGACGAGAAGCACGAACTCTCCCACCTGTATGAAGCCAAGATCAAGAACATGGGCAATGCCGGGCGCAACGGCGGCGAGTACTACACCCCCCGGCCCCTCATCCGGGCCATCATCCAGGTGGTCCAGCCCAAGATCGGCCAGCGCATCTACGATCCAGCGGTGGGGTCGGCAGGGTTCCTGTGCGAGTCCTTCGAGTTCCTCAAGAAGAAGAAGGGGCTCACCGTCACGGAGTCCCAGACCCTTCAGAAGAGGACCTTCTACGGCAAGGAGAAGAAGAGTCTGGCCTATGTCATCGGGATCATGAACATGATCCTGCATGGCATCGACGCCCCAAACATCATCCACACGAACACCCTGGCCGAGAACCTGTCGGACATCCAAGAGAAGGACCGTTACGACATCGTGCTGGCCAATCCACCCTTCGGTGGAAAGGAGCGGGCAGAGGTTCAGCAGAACTTCCCCATCCGGACGGGGGAGACGGCCTACCTGTTCCTCCAGCACTTCATCAAGAGCCTGAAGGCCGGTGGCCGGGCAGGTATCGTCATCAAGAACACATTCCTCAGTAACAACGACAACGCCTCTATGTCCCTACGGAAGAAGCTGTTGGAGGAGTGCAACCTCCACACCGTACTGGATTGCCCCGGCGGCACCTTTCAGGGCGCTGGTGTGAAGACCGTGGTGCTGTTCTTCGAGAAGGGCTCACCCACCAGGAAGGTCTGGTACTACCAGCTTCAACCAGGCCGGAACATGGGGAAGACGAATCCCTTAAATGACGAGGACCTGACCGAGTTCCTGGCCTTGCAGAAGACCCAGGTTGATTCCCCTAAATCCTGGTCCGTGGACATGAAAGCTATCGACAAGACTAACTTTGACTTATCTGTGAAGAACCCCAATGGTGGTGAGGAAGTCACCCTTCGTAGTCCGGAGGACATTCTGGATGAGATCGCGGCATTGGATGCAGAAAGCGCCGAAGTGCTGGCGACCATCCGGGGGTTGTTGTGAAGAGGGGCTGGGCACTTTCAACACTTGGAAGTGTATGTACGAAAATCCAGGATGGTGCTCATCAGTCACCACAGACCTTATTCAGCGAAGGTGGGCCTGGGCGCTTTCTCTATATCACCTCAAAAAACATTCGGAACGATGGCTTGGACCTGTCGAATGTCTCGTATGTGAATCATGAATTTCATAACCAGATATACCCTAGGTGCAAACCAGAAGTAGGTGACGTGCTCCTAACTAAGGACGGCGCGAATATCTCGGCGAGCACCTCTCACAATGGCCAACCTGTCTTTCGTGAGTTCATTCACGGCGTTCTCTGGAATCATCCTCCTAGCTGCAACTGTTCTCCTGGCCGGGAAAGCATTTCTTCCAGATTCCCGCATCAGAAGGGAGATCAAGTCCATTACATTCCAAAAGGATATTTCTCAATCAGAACAGGCATATGCTCAGAATCTTCTGACCAAGATTCGGGCGGCAGGTGCCTTGGATCAGACAGGTAGGAATGGAGTCTATGCAGAGGTTGGGAATTTGTGGGCAGCCCTACTAAAGGACGAGCAAAGGAAACTAAAGGATGAAATCGAATCTGACACAGCAGGAAAAGGTGAATTAGCTCGGATTATTGGGTTAATGCCTAATCCTTATCCCCTCGCTTTTTACTCTATTCGGATGGATCGGTTGCATTTTTATATCAAAGATCCATATTTCGTAGACTTAATTAACGCATACCTTAAGTTGAATTTGCGAATTGAAAAGAGCCGGATCGCCTCGGCCCCAGTGATTTATGACTGGGAAAACACATCTCGCTACCAGGAAATACTTAACAGATGGGAAACCACGGCTCAAAGTGACCCTTCCAAGGAATTGTCCGAGGAACTTACCCGCTTGAAAGCATCGAACCATTTCAATTGGAGTCCCATGCTGATAGCTCTCGCCATGGGGTTGGTGTGCACTTGGTTCTGGATATGGCTTTGTGGCATCGGTGTGGAATTTCTAAATCTATTACTGGGGCATTTCGAATGGATGAAGCAGTTGCAAGAAAAATCCAAGAACTGATCAGGGGAATCCGAATGATTGCTCACTTGAATTTCGATGTCCTGAAATCTAGATGACAAACAAATATCCGATGGAGGATCCATGTATTGTTCTGAGTGCGGCAAGCAGGTTCCCGATGAGGCCAAATTCTGCCCTTCATGCGGAACTCAAGCCTTCGATGCTCGCCAACCTTTGGGAAATCCAACCACTGCCTCAGTTGGTGTGGTACCGTTGTCGTTTTCAGTCCCCGGCGAATTGATGGTTCCGCCTACCACAATTCCGCCACCGCATGTCCCGAAGAATACACAGTTAGAAACGGGCAATACGCCTACCTGATTATCGGCGAGCCTCAGCTTAATTAGGGCCAATTCCAGGGCATTGTCTGTGATCCATACTTGGTGTAATCTGATGCAAGTTGGATCAAGGTGAAGCGAAATGGTTCGAGATAAAGGGAAGCCCGAAAGGCGTCGAAGGAAGGTGGATGCTAGAACCACCGTTGGTTTCGACCCGGCAACCTATGATCATCTTCAAGAAATCGCCGAAGCGAAGAACGCGCCGATAGCCCAGGTCGTAAGAGAAGCTGTCGCCGAGTACCTCGAAGAGCACCCCAAACCGACATCCAGACCCAAACGGAGCATTTAGGATGGCCAAGAGCACGGAAAGAGAGTCGCTGAACCGAGGACTCGGCGCCGCGAAGGCGGCCAAGCAGGACGAGTTTTACACCCAGTATATTGACATCCAGAAAGAGGTCGAGGCCTACCTTGAGTTCGACCCCGAGACCTTTCGTGGCAAGGTTGTTTACTGCAACTGTGACGACCCCTTTGAAAGCAACTTCTTCAAGTACTTCGCCGCCAACTTCAACAAGCTCGGCCTGAAGAAACTCATCTCCACCAGTTACGATGGCTCCCCCATCGCTGGCCAGGGGGCCTTGTTCCCGGAATACTTCGAGGGGAATGGCAAGCGCAAGAAACCCAAGGCGCTCGCCGTCATTCTCAACCACGTAAAAGACGAGGACGGGGACGGCGCGGCGAACGTGACCGATGTCGAGCTTTTCCTCAAGCGGAACAAGGCCGCCAGGACGGCATTGAAAGGAGACGGCAATTACCCGGGAGGCGATTACCGTAGCGCCGAGTGCATCGCTTTTTTGAAAGAGGCGGACATCGTGGTTACGAACCCACCATTCTCTCTCTTCCGCGATTACGTCGCCCAACTCGTGCAACACCGGAAGAAGTTCCTGGTCATCGGGAACCAGAACGCAATTACCTACAAGGAAATCTTCCCACTCATCAAAGACAACAAGTTGTGGCTCGGCGTTGACAACGGCGGAACGAAGTGGTTCCAGGTCCAGGAGGACTACGACATCAAGACTGAGTCGCGCAAGAAGATCGTTGGTGGCGTCAAGTATTTCAGCATGGGAAGCATCATGTGGTTTACAAACCTGGATCATGGTCGCCGCCACCAGGAACTTCCCCTCATGACCATGGCCGAGAACTTGAAGTTCGGTAAGAATTTGAGGGGTAAGACCGCCTATGACAGGTACGATAACTTTGACGCGATTGAAGTTGGCACTTACAAGGAAATCCCCAGCGACTACGATGGAGTAATGGGTGTTCCGATCACATTCCTGGACAAGTACAACCCCGACCAGTTCGAGATTCTTGGTTACGAAAAGAGCTATCACTTGCAGACAAGGAAGTACGGCAATCAAATTCAAGTTGATAAGTCGGGGAAGAAAAGCAAGGTATCCAAACTCAATGACGGCGTAGCGATCAAGGTGGATCTACCCCCGTCAGACCAGACCTACTACGTTGTGGATGGTGATTACTATGTCCAGCAATTCAAGCGCATCTTCATCCGCCACCGTGCCCGGCCCGCAAAGAGGACAAAAAAGTGAAGACTAATCTGAGAATCGACATCACCGCCGCCGACATCTGTGCCGGGTTCGTCTACAACCAGTTGGAGGGCAAGGGTCTCTTTGGGCTCGGAGGAAAGCTAACCATCCAGCCGGAGTACCAGCGCAACTACATCTATGCGGAACTTGATCATGGCAAGAAAGAGGAGGCGGTCATCGAATCGCTGCTCAGGGGTTACCCGCTGGGACTGATCTACTTCAACCAAGTCGCAGTGGACAAGTTCGAGGTGCTAGATGGCCAGCAACGGATCACCAGTATCGGGCGGTTCGTTACGAACAAGTTTTCAATCATGAGTAACGGCAATCCGATGATTTTCGATAGCCTGCCAGCCGTCCAGCAGACCAAAATCCTGGAATCGAAATTACTTATCTACGAGTGCGAGGGTACGGAGCCTGAGATCAAGGAATGGTTCGAGACGATTAACATCGCAGGTGTGCCCCTTAATACGCAGGAACGCTTGAACGCCATCTACTCCGGACCCTTTGTGACGCTGGCCAGGGCAGAGTTCAGCAACAAGGAGAACTCGAACATCCTAAAGTGGAGCGCCTACGTCAAGGGCAGCGCGAACCGGCAGGATTTTTTGGCGAGGGCACTCGACTGGGTGAGCAGGGGCGATATTGGCAGCTACATGAGCGCCCATCGCAACGACAAAGACATCAATGAGTTAAAGACCTACTTCAACAGCGTGATCGACTGGGTTTCAACCGTGTTCGCCTGCGTTCTCCCGGAGATGAAGGGATTGGAGTGGGGCAGGATGTACGAGGTTTACCACGGAAATGCCTACGATCCAAAGAAGGTGTCCGATGATGTAAACACGCTCGCCGCCGACCCTTATGTGACAGATCGCAGAGGAATCTTTGAGTATCTTTTGGGCGGTTCGCTAGAAAAGAAGCTGTTGGCTATTCGGGTCTTCGACGACAAGGTGAAGGGCGTCGCATACGAAAAGCAGAAGCAAGCAGCCGTGGCCAAGGGTGAGTCCAACTGTCCGCTCTGCGCGATTGGGCCTGACGCGAACAAGAGCAGGATCTACAGGTTGGATGAAATGGACGCCGACCATGTTTCCGCATGGAGCAAAGGCGGGGAAAGCTCGGCCAAGAACTGCCAAATGCTCTGCAAGACCCACAATCAGGCCAAGGGCAACCGATAATCAGGCTGCCTGTCCCATCCAAGCTAGTTTCAGGAGTGGTTGGGGCAGAGCCGGAGTCCGGACGGCCACGGTCAGCAGACGGGGAAGCATGGATTTCAGGTCAAAGCGCCGGTTGAAGCGATACTGGAACTCGGCCAGATAGCGGTCCAGGTGGGCCTTCCCGACCCAGCGGGTCACGCCCACGATGTTCCCCTTCAGGTTTCCCAGGACGGTGTTCACCCAGGGGAAGGAGGGATGCCGCCCGCTCCGCCACCCGCCCGGCATGATGTGGGACTCGTGCTCGAATCCGGCCTCGGGCAGGAAGTTGTAGGCTTGCCAGCCATCCGTGAGGATGGTGGAGCCAGGGGCGAAGCCCGTGGCGAACCAGGGCTTCAGTTCCCGCCCACTGACATTCCGGAGCACCTTCATCCGCATGTGGAGGACCACGGCGGGGTTCTTCGGGTCGGTCTGGACGGCCACGACGAAGGGGGTTTTGCCAGCAGCGCCCCGGCCCCGCTTCCCTAGGTGGCGCTCGCCGCCCACATAGGCGTCGTCCACCTCGATCCGGCCCGAGAGGACCGTCTGGGCCTCCCTCTCCAACATCACCTGCATGATCTTCTGCTTCATGGCCCAGGCGGTCTCATAGTGGACCCCAAGCTGGCGCTTCAGTTCCAGGGCTGAGACGGAGTGCTTGCCCTGGGTGAGCAGGTGCATGGCCTGGAACCAGACCGTGAGGGGGAGCTTCGTGCTCTGGAAGATGGTCCCGGCGGTCGGGCTGGTCTGCTTTCGGCAGTCCTGGCACTGGAACAGGCCACGGGACAGGCGGCAGTGGCGGGTGGACCCGCACTCGGGGCACACGAATCCGTGGGGCCAGCGGGCCTTGCAGATGGCCTCTATGCACTGTTCCTCGGTGCCGTAACGGGCCATGAACTCGCGCAGCGAGAGGCCCTTCTGAAATTGGATGTCGTACCTCGGCATGTCGCGTTCTCCACTGAAAACATCGGTTCCAGTGATGGACATTTCCTGTCTCATGCGGAGAAAATTGACGCAGCACCTACACTTTCTCGGGTGTCGATGCCTGGCTTTCAGGCTGAGGGTCGCCGATAATCAGGTACGCCTAAAACAAATAGGCAGGTTAACTCCAAGAAAAGCCTGTGGAGCCCGATATTAAAGAAGGTTCTGCTGGTTGGAGTCCCGACCCTGGTTGTTATGGGAGGTGTTGGATATTTTGTTGGTACCTGGCAGGGGTATTTCGGCGATGTTTCCCGACTTAGTCTGACCCGGATCCAGCACATGGCTGAAACGGGGAATCCCAAGGCTCAGGATGCATTAGGCATGAAGCTTTGGATTGGGCAGGGTATAAAAATGGACGAGGCTGAGGCGGTCAAGTGGTTTAAGAAGGCGGCCAGTCAGGAGTATTTACCTGCTGTGGCACACCTCGGAAGATGTATTCAGTTTGGGAGTGGGGTTCCACAGGATGAAGATGAGGGTTTGCGTCTAATCAAACAGGCGGAGCAGAAAGGAGACTCTGAAGGACAGCGTTATTTGGGGCGTACATTTCTGGAAGGGTTAGGAGTTCAGGAAAACGCTATCGAGGGATTCAAATGGACTATGAAGTCGGCAGAGAATGGAAATCCAAGAGCCCAGGATTACCTTGGCGTCTTGTATGAAGGTGGCACCGGCGTTCCTGAAAACAAGATTGAAGCGGCCAAATGGTACCAGAGAGCAGCAAAACAAGGGCTTGCCGATGCCCAGTGGCATCTTGGAACCTGTTATAAAAATGGGGTTGGAGTGTCAATAAACCTGCAAGAAGCTTTGAAATGGTATCTCAAGGCTGCCGAGCAGGGAATGAGCGAGTATCAATTAAAATTTGCATTTTTGCACCTCGATGGCTCATTGCAGCAGGATGAGTCAAAGGCTGAAACTTGGATGCGCAAGGCCACCGAGTTCACCGGGGGTGATTGGCAGGGAATGATGGGTGATGCTTATGCCCAAAGGTCAGAGGGGTGGAAGGGTGATGATGCGAAGGCTTTCGTTTGGTATCAGAGGGGCGCGGAGCAAGGGCATATCCGCTCACAATTTATGCTTGGCTGGATGTATGGCGAGGGTAGAGGCGTTACGAAGGACGAGGCTCAAAGGGTCAACTGGTATCGAAAGGCTGCTGAGAACGGGAGCGAAAGTGCCATGGTGTATCTCGGAGCTTCCTATTTTGGTGGGTCTGGAGTGGAAATGAATTTTACCGAGGCCATGCGCTGGACTCGCAAGGCCGCAGAACTGGGAAACACTGAAGCTCAACGCCGTCTAGGATTCATCAATGAACTCGGACTATATGGCGTGCCGAAGGATGAGGTCGAAGGCGTAAAATGGTTAAAAATTGCTGCTGTCAAAGGGAATGCCATGGCACAAGACAACTTTGGCGCCGCTATTTCTAATGGCGCTGGCGGCTTAATAGTTGACCGCAAAGAAGCTTTTAAGTGGTTCCGTCGATCCGCAAGACAGGGGTGCGCCGGTGGACAATTGAACCTCGGTGTGATGTATGACAACGGATGGGGTGTGGAGCAGGATAAAGATGAGGCTTACAGGTGGTTTGAGCGTGCTGCGGCCCAGGGCCTAGTACAGGCCAAGCAGGCGATGGAAATTAACCGGGGAGCCAGAAGGAATGGCGGAACCAGTGGTAAATCTGCGAACCCTGCTGAAAAATTTTAGTCAAGGGGCACTAATTTAGCATTTCTCTACTTGCGGCACGGGAACACATCTATCAATAACGGTGGTCTTTGAGGCCCCGGACCCCGGGTCCAAGCCTGAGCTGACCTCCCACAACCAAAAAACAGGGTTAATAGATTCCTAATAGCCATTCTCTGGCACCGTACGACCTGTTCCTGCTTCGTCCATCTGGGCTACACCCTTGCCTGACAATGCAACCTGCGACTCTTCGCGTCAGACTAGGGCCGAAATTAGCCTGATTGACGCTTTGGATTTAGACCCCATAACCCTATTTGGGCAGAGGAGGGTCAATGGCGGCTCCAGGACAGAAGGTTGGGTACATCAGAGTCAGTTCAGTGGGTCAGAACACAGCAAGGCAATTGGACGGCCTCACCCTCGATCGAGTTTTTGAGGAGAAGGTCAGCGGGAAAGACACGAACCGCCCTGAACTTGCAGCAATGCTGAGCTACTGTCGCCAAAATGATGAAATTTTCTGTCATTCGATGGATCGTCTCGCCCGAAATCTAGATGACCTTCGCCGCCTGGTGATGGATCTCAACAAGCGCGGGGTCAAGGTCACCTTCGTGAAGGAAGCTATGACCTTCGTTGGTGATGACAGCCCGATGAGCCTGTTGATGCTTAGCCTCCTTGGTGCTGTTAGCGAATTTGAGAGGGCTCAAATCAAATCTCGTCAGGCGGAAGGGGTCGCTCTGGCCAAGCTTCGAGGAGCCTACAAGGGTCGGAAGCCATGCCTAACGCCAGAACAAGCTGAACAGGTACGCCAGAGAGTTCGGGCCGGGGAGTCGAAGGCGGATCTCGCCCGGTTCTACTCGGTCAGCCGGGAGACGATTTACGCCTATCTCCGGGTCTAGAAACGGTGTCTGGGGATAGGGTATCAATGTACCGTTGGGTTCCACCGACAGCAAAAGACCAGCCACTAGCGTTCAGAGGGATCAGGAATTGTCCCCTGGTACCCAAGTCGAAAACGCAATATTACCAGTCGAGCATACTTGAAAATCCAACAGGATATTTTTGCTGCAAAATCATGTGTCGCAGGAGGGGGTTTTGGTCCGTTTTACGCAAGGACCGGCCACCATGTTCCTCAACGGCCAGTAGCCCACCATCTTTGGCATCTACGACCACTACACCTGCGAGTCATGGGCATCCACACCTCGTGATTTTTTCAATAAGGAGACGTGATCCTCCACCGCCCTGGTATTCCCTTGGACACCCATTTGGGGACAATCCCCTGAGAGGTGCCAATGAAGAAGAAGGAAGAAACCCAGCCGGTAGGGGCAGCGGAAGGAGGCCGTAGGCCGACTGTAGCTGC
>Ga0316219_1002186_pt1 | contig 18589 bp, 5 predicted proteins | sample TBH18003PmetaG_FD_203635 | JGI IMG/M metagenome (GOLD analysis project Ga0316219, IMG submission 203635) | Freshwater microbial communities from Trout Bog Lake, Wisconsin, USA - TBH18003P | ecosystem: Environmental > Aquatic > Freshwater > Lake > Hypolimnion/Profundal zone | place: USA: Wisconsin... | reverse complement strand
AGTGGCAAAGTTGACCGTCCCGTCGCTGTAGAGCTCCCACTGGTAAGTATCGCCCGAAACCGCAACAACAGAAAGCGGAGTCGTATCGCCCACGTACACGACAGTCTGGGCCATGGCAGGTGCCACAACCATCAGCAGAGGCACGATTAGTGCCAAAGCTAAGCGACATGTTATGTACAAGAGTTTAATCATTTATTTGTTCGCGATTAAATTTTGACGCTCCCATGTGCTTCGCACGATGAGAGGTTGTACCTTATACCTTAAATCAACTTTTTAGGTCAATCCATCTATCCATTTTTTTAAACTCAACTTTTTTATCGTGTAATTGCCTGAAATTTGCCTTACTGTCAAACCAGCCTAAAACGGCATCGCGTTTTAACCTTGTGGGCTTTATTGAAATGCAAGTCAGGTAACTTGACCATGCGTATTCAACAGGATGAGTGCAGAATTTATGGTGGACAGGGTTATTATGGATGTATAAAACCATCTGCTTCAGATAATCCACACAGCCAACATGTTTAAGATTGAATCGACGTTCGAACAGGCCGCCGTGCCGTGTATATCGCTTGTTGAAGTATTTACTATAGGCGTTAAACAGGTGAGAAAAATGGAGGTTGGGATTTGGGATCTTGAAGGTTTCAGGTAAATTGACGATTCCAATAGCTTTGCTGACGCTTTCATTTGTCTGGCAAGGTGAAAGGTCAAAAGTCTCCCATTTATCTTCGCCAAACCATGAATCATCTTTTGGATCACGATCAGCCAACGAATATTTATATGCTATATTCTCGTTGATCCGGACCAACAGATGGAAATGATTACGCATCAAAACCCAGGCAAATATTTCCGCCACTGGCAGGATATACTTATCCATTAAACCAAGGAAATGTTCGTAGTTCCCGCTTTCACGGAAAAGATCCATTCCGTTTATACCACAATTATAAATGTGATAAAACTTCCCACCTAATAATTTGTCATCGTTCATAATCTAACCAAATGATAATCGATTATTCGAATTATGCCATCCACCTTCAATAGTCGTAGAATCTGGAAGGGTCAATCTGCTTATCAACCCTTTTTGGTATCCATACCTCTCCCACTTCAACTTTTAAAATTGAACTAACATATAGATATACTGCATATTACATGTCGGATTATCCCTTGCATGACGATACATTCCGGGATCTCCCCGGGCGTTATACATCATCCACTGGGGGTTGCCCCCGGGACTGCCTCTACCCCTGAAGAATCGGATATCCGGCCCGTCGCGATTGTTTTCCATTTTCTAAATTGTTAATTTTCAAGGATATAAACCATTTGTTGGAATTGCCCCAAAAGACACATGATCTCCTTAAAACGTTACGTTTAGAACAAAAAATTCTGACATACGCTGTGAAAACAGGTAAGCCAGAGTTGACATCGGGAAACGGGAGCCGCACAAGAGGCTCTTCTGAAATCAGCTATCCATCCGGGGAGGTCGCTTCTTGCATTTTTGATGCAATTCGCCGGTTTTCCGGGTGGTCCGTCGTAATATATCAACATTAAGCATGGTCATTTGATTTTTTGATTTAACCAGATAAAGCCGAACAGATCATTAGCTATCCGATCGTTCAGCAACATGCCTGCCAGTTTGCAATGCAGCTTCCTTGTGCGTTTGCAGTTAATTTTTTACCGCAGAAGTCGCGGAGGTTTCGCAGAGGAGCGCAGAGAAACTTTTCAGAGCAATACGGTTGCATTTTCATTCAGCCTCCGCTTTCTCCGGTCAGACAAAGGGCTGCCCGGAGAAAGAAGGGGGATCATGAAAAAGCAAAGTCATTTCTTATATTAAAATGAATAACTATGGAGTTACGAAAGTCATGCCTGTTCCAGAAGCTGTAACTTTGGGACGCGCTGCAATGGTCTGGGTGGATGTATCTTCGTAATCCGTCTGTGTATTGCAAGCTGTATTAACAACATCTTTTTCACCTGCTGTATTTGTTCCATTAACAGCCAGTGTTATAGCATCTCCAGTTAAATTCTCATGGTTGCCGTTGGCAATAGTAAGCTTAACATAAAGAGAGACACCGGCAGTTGTATTAATAACAGTTGGATCTATTGTAACAGCTGCAGCCGGGCTATAGGCGCCACCTGTTAAGGTTGTACTAATAGCTGTTGTAGCCATTGCAGCATCAGTATACAGATTAAGTGAGGTAACCGTTTGGCCAGCTGCTAATCCTGTTACCTGAAAATATGGGGTGTATCCACCGGTAAAATTTGCTGCCACTACTTCAAAATACAGATCATTTGAGCCATAATCAGTAACAATGGCTTTGGTTCCGGTATCATAAATTGCACTTGCGATATTGGATACACAAAATGAATATGTGGCTGCATACGCCAGAGATAACTTTGCCTGATCCATATTTTTAATATCTACAGTAAATCCGTTGACTGGAGTAATTTGATAAACTTTTAGGTTGTTGGCGCATGCCGGACTTACACCATTATACTGCACAGCAACAAATGTTGGTTTAGTAGCTGCTGCCGCAAGTGTTGCACTTGACCATGTGATACCTACGTTATCCAATGTCCCCCCGGCAACTCCATAGTTTGCATCTGCAGATAAAAGTTCAGTACCAACAGTAAGTTTAGTTGCTGAATTATTCGATGTAACACCTGCTGTGGTTGAAATAAAATTAAAATCAGTTGTTGCCCACCATTGGAAACTTCCTCCTGTTGGGGCTACCGTAACCGCATAGTTATATGGAACACCTGCTAATGGATGTAAGGCATCTGTTGTACAACCTGTTAAAGGTTGAGGGGCTGACCCTGTTTTCATTTGACCAAAAGCTGTTACACTGGCAAAAATCGCCAAAACGAGAATAAAAATTTGCTTTTTCATGATAATAAAATTTAATTGTTTACTAATTTACAATATTGAATATTAATGATTTGATCTGTATTTCTGCTGCCCTTGCCTGCAGCCGGTTTAAAATCCGGAACCGGAGAATCTCCCTTATCAGGACTGCGCGACCGGCCGGGCGGACCTTTCCCCTTATTCTGGATCAGGAAGATGTTGGGAGTTTTGTCTCTTCGCTGAATCGGGATTAATGTGCTGAGAGCGCAGGCCGGAACATCGGTGATATTCTGCCTTTTTTGGCGGTATGCCCATTTTAGGAAACTGGATAAATCTTTCATTTTTAATTTAGTATATATTTAGTATTAATTTATTTTGACAATATTGGGCCGGGGTTTTATCGTGATGTTCAGGGTTTGCGGAAGCGATTCGTTGCCCGCACAATCCTTAATCCAGTAGGTGATTGTGTGCACGACGTTTGTGAAATTGATTCCATCGCCAGGGAATAGAATTGATCCGATAATTGCAGATGGCTGCCCCATTCCGGTGACCGGCGATTTGGTGATCATCGAATGTGGAGGTGAAAGATCCGGAGTTGGGACAAAATCGATCTGCCACCTAATCTGCGGAGGCAGACAGGCCGAAAGATCGCAGTTGTCTGTAAAGGTGGAGGTGTTCAGATCAATACTCGTATCGCCATGTAAAAAAGTATAGTAATCGGGGCGGTCGGGATTGATATCCATAGTAGCTCCAAAGTAAACAGCGGTATATAAGCTCTCCACGCATGCGGAGAGTGGTGCAGGCAACGTGAAGGAGGGAAGAATATTATCCGTTACCGGAATGGTTTGTGAGCAGGTGCTGGTGGCTCCGTTTTTAACGATTGCAAGGGTTAAGCTATAATTGCTGCAATTGTTTCCGGCCAGTACAGTAGCCGTTTGCAGGTTGGTTACGCTGGATGGAATTGAGCCATTTCCGGAAACAGACCAGCTGTAGCTGTCCATTAATGCAGGACCGGTGTACACAGTTGAGGAGCCATTTGTGACAGAACTGGAAGGGGAGATGCTGCACGGCAGGTCAATCACAGAGATTGTGGTGGAACATGAGGAACCGCAACTATATCTTGAAATATTGTCAGTCAGGGTAAATGAACCAACGGAAGTCGCATTTACAGTAACTGTCAATCCCGTGTTGGATCCTGAAATCGTACCATTTCCTGTAATTGACCAGAGATGTGTCACATTATCAGATGGATTGGGGGTGCTGGTGAAGATATTGCTGGTTGAGCCTGCAAAGACGGAGGTATTTCCTGAAATTGCGCACTGGGGAGTTGGATTTACATTTAATGTTCGGTTTCTCGAATCACTTGTCACATTGCAATCGGCGCCAGAGGAATGAAAAATGACAGTAACTTTATATTGCCCGCTTTCTGCCGGCGTTGCATTGGTGAATACTAAATTGGCTGTTGTTGCTCCTGAAATAGCCCCCCCATCGGTTATGGGATCCCACTGACCCGGATTATTCCATTTTTTCCATTGATAAGAAACTACATTTGAAGGATATGAAGTGGTGACTAAATAAGAATAATTGCTTCCCTGACAAATAGTTACATTAGTTGAGATGGGAGTTATTCCGGTAATCTCATTTACGGTCAGCGTTGCTGCATTGGAGGTTATGATGCAACCATCGCTATTGGAAATTACAACCCGGTATTGTGTCAGATCCGGAGCATCTGAATTTCCTACATTTTGGAGCCTTATCGTTCCAGCCGATGGGTAGGAGACGTTAGATTCGCCAGTCAAAGGGATATCCACAAAACTGCCTGAAGGGTATTTGCGTTGCCAGCTGTAGGTTAACCCTGTCCCTGTTGCCACCACATTAAAACTGACAATATGTCCTTCGCAGTCAAGCTCATTGGCAGGCTGGGTTATTATAGCCGGCAAGGCGTTTACTGTAACTGTTGTCGTACTGGTACATCCATTAATATCTTTATACGTGATTACGCTTGTTCCTGCAGATACCCCTGTTACCAAGCCGGAATTACTTACTGTAGCAATACCTGTTGAAGATGAAACCCATGGGTTGGTTGAAGCTGGCGTCCCTGATCCGGTCATCTGGGTTGAGGAACCGGCACATATGACAAGTGTACCGGAAATGGACGGATTGGCATTGGTTGAGACATTCACCAAATTGCTGCCCGACGATACACAGCTGATGGTGGCATTGGTCCCGATTGCATAATAACCATTTCCTGCCGGAAGGTTTGACCAGGTCACTCCTGAGCCGCTACCTGCCAGTGCTGAACCAATCGAAGTGCCCGCTGAATTATATAACTGATAGTTTATTCCAGTCACCGATGTGCCGGAGGTAATCGTCCCATTGCCTCCAGGAGAGATGCAGATCGTGCTGCCGGTTAAAACAAGGGCTGCTGGCAGCACATTACCGGTCCCTGTCAGGGTGATTGCAGGAGAATTACCTGAAGAACTGGCAACTGTAATAGTTGTACTCTGGCTTCCGACACCGGTTGGGGTAAAGGTTACTAGGAAAGTTGCCGTGCCTCCATCCCCGATAATCGTTGTGGAAGAAAGACTAGAGACAACAAACTGCGAATTGGATGATGTAACTGTAACCCCCGTTGCGGTGGCATTTGTGTTTGTAATGGTGTAGGTTACCGGAGCGGATACTGCGCCAAGACATAAACTGCCAAAATCTGTTGGCGTGCCGGTAATAGCCAGAATTGCATCCGATGCAGGCACAAGTTCTCCAAAATTTGTAAGCTTAGGCACCCCAGGATAACCACTAAATCTAATTTCCGCTAACTGAGAAGATAATAAGGTTCCTGTCGACGCCCCGAAAAAGATTCGGCCAGCTGTTCCTGGTCCGCCAGGAGGCCCAGTCCATCCATTAATAATCAGGGTCTTCCCCGCCATCCATCCAGTCGATGCACTGTTCGCAAAAGTCAAAGTATGAGCATTTGTCCCTAAATTAAGAGTGGAATTATCACTCAACTGGAGCGTCGATGAACTTGTAATAGTCCTGCCAGATGTAATACTGGTTGTACCTAATGTTGCTCCATTTAGTACAAACGGGGATGTCAATGTGCTGTTTGCGGCAGGATTCAGCCTGAGTTCACCGGTCGGAAGGATTGTTGCGCCAGAGTAGGTGCCAGATCCTGTTAGAACCAGTGTGCCGGCTCCAAGTTTTGCAAATCCAAGCCCGTTTGACCCATCACTTATCGTACCGCCAATTGTTAGAAAATTAGTGGTTGAACCCGCACTCACAGATCTTGTTCCGGATACGCCTGAACCTAAAATCACACTGCCGGATAATGTCAGCGGATTAGTTCCTGTAAACAGAAATGGATCATTCCAGTAGACTGCATTACTCACTAACTGACTGGTGCCCGATGTATTGTCAATTTTCAACGTATTACCATTAGCTCCTTCAGTTATTCGCAATGTTCCGGTGCCAAGAGCAGCAGTGCTATTGATATTTAACTGTCCATTATTTAAATCCAACCCTCCGGAAAATGTATTTGTGCCTGACAATGTCAGTGACCCTTGTCCTGCCTTGTGAATACTGCCGGTATTGGAAATAACGCCGCTGACAACTGTTGCAGCCGCACCTTGAATGGTAAGCTGGTTGGCGTTCAGGTTTATCGTATTTGTTATGGTTAATGTATTGGCGTTGCCATAGATGCCAGTAGTCGGACCAGTGATGGTCATTGCTCCTCCCCAGAAATTATTCCCGCTTACATTCTCCAATACACCGTTTCCAGCAAGAGTCATGGGTTCTGCGGAGACCGTAATTCCCCCCTGGAGATCGAGGAATCCTGAATTTACCGTGGTACCTCCGGTTGAGGTACCCAGCGCGGAACCATTCTGAACAATTAAATGGCCAGAATTAACGGTTGTTGTTCCGTTGTATGAATTTGTACCTGAAAGGATTAACGTTCCTGGTCCTGCCATGGTAAAGTTGGTGGCAGCGCCACTTATTACCCCTGAAATGGTTAGGGCAATGTTTGTTGCTACTGCCACGGATCCGGATAATGGCATAATAACCGGACAAGAGATCGTTGAGTTGCCGGAAATATTGGTGATTGCAATGCCGCTATTCCCAACTATTGATAAAGAACCTGTTCCGGAGATTGAGCCGCCTGCAATATCAGTAATGGTCCGGCATATTCCATCGGGCGATCCAATGACAGGGTAATAGGTACGCCCTGCAGGAATAGTCACATCTGTTATGGACGTCGGAACCCCTCCGCAGGACCAGTTGGCTGCTGTATTCCAATCTGTTTCAGAACCAGAAGTCCCCCCTTGCCAGATGCCGGTGGTTTGACCAAGTGTTACTGTCACTGTAAAGGTACTACCAGTGCAGCTTCCGGCGCTGGGAGTTACCGTGTAGGTGGCAGTCACAGGGTTTGATGTTGTATTGATGAGTGTTCCACTTATACTCAAAGCGCCGCTACCCGATGCTCCTCCGGTAAAACCTGTTCCCGCAGGGGCACTCCAGCTGTAGGTGGTCCCCACCGGGACTATCCCATTTGTGCCGTTTGCCGGCGATATGCTAAAGGCAGTTCCACTACAGACGAATAATGAAATTGCTGTTATTGCAGGATTTGGATTTATGATATAATTAGTCGGTGTGCGACAACCGGGAACCGATGAACATTCTGCATAGAAAGTATAGGTTCCGGGGTTATTGGTATTCGGCAATCCGGAGCCGGTAACTCCAACAGGATTAAATGGTGAGCCGGTGCCAATTGAAGAACCACCCGATGAAACCGTGTACCAGGTCAGCGTTCCTGGCTGGGTATAGGTAACCGAAATTTGTAAATAATCGACGCTGGCTGTCCGGTCATTATCACTTCCAACATAAAGTGAGGCACCGAATGTCGGCGCATTGATGTCGGAAGGCAACCATGCAGCCCCCCAGAGATTAGATGAACCGCCGTAAGAAGCTGATGTTATCGCCGTAGGCCAGTCCAGTGTTGTGTTCGCAAAATTATTACCGACAATTGCACCCGCTTTTAAAAGGCTTACCCCAATATCGCGAACATTAGTGCTGGCACCGGGTCCGGTATTTTCAAGTCGGCTAATGGTTAGGGTGATTCCAACTATAGATGCAGTTCCTGGTATGGAAAATCCATAATTCGTTGTTCTGAGATATTGGCTTGATTTGGTACCCGGACCTGTCAAATTAGCAGTTGCGTATCCCCCTCCGTTTGAGATTGCATTGCCTGGATTTCCCCAGGCTATTGTCCCAACACCAGCGACATTGCTTCCTGTTCCGGCATTTAAAGGGCCGACTGTTATAGCGCTGCCATTAGGGCATACCGAAGATGAGGTTAATGAGCCTGCGCTACCCCCCTGACAAATAGTTACTCCGGCGGTCACAGGCGTTGGATTTACCGTTATGGCTACGGTTGCAGTATTATTGCATCCGTTTGCATCTGTTCCGGTCACAGTATACGTAGTAGCCGTGACCGGATTGGCAGTGACCGCTGCTCCTGTAGTGCCGGACAACCCTGTTGCCGGTGACCAATTATACGCTTGCGCCCCGCCTGCAGTTAATGTTGTGCTACTACCATTACAAATTGTAACGGAAGCAGGCGTGACCGTAATTGCCGGCAATGAATTTACAGCTACGTTAACAGTTGCCGTATTTATGCATCCATTTGCATCCGTACCAGTTACTGTATAGGTTGTCGTGGTTAATGGATTGGCTGTGACTGTTGCCCCGCTGGTGGCTGATAATCCCGTGGAAGGCGACCAGCTATAAGTTACCGCACCGCTTGCTGTCAATGAAGTTCCGCTTCCAATACAAATTGCAGCGGAAGAAGGTGTGACCGTGATGGCGGGCAATGAATTTACCGAAACCGATACCGAATTACTTGCAGAACATAGCGTAATTGGATTCGTATAGGTGACAATATAGGTGCCGGCACTTGCAGGTGTAATATTTGAAATGACCGGATTTTGCAAAGCAGAAGTAAATCCGGAGGGACCAGTCCAACTCAATGGTGAAGAAGCAGTCCCTGAAATCGTTACGTTGTCAATTGCCCAGTACCAGCTCCAGGGTGCGTCATATTTAAAGTGAACATAGAATGTTGGATAACCGATGTAAGCATTCAGATTTATTATCGCATGGGCGAAAGTCGCCCATGAACCCTGAGTCGTATTATAAGTTGCCAGTTGGGTCCAGGTTGTGCCGTTAGTTGAAACTTCTACCTTCCCGGTTGCACCAGTAAAAAAATAGAAATAGTGGTAAAAATCGAGTGATAAAGTTGTGAAACCTATTGTGCTCATAACGGGCGATTGCAGTGTTGTATGGGTTGTTCCTCCGGTTCCCTGAGCACAGCTGTTTGAAAGGTAGAACTGACTATTATCATTCGAATGGAAGGCTGTATTATCGCCGCTGCAGCCCGTTACATATCCATTGGGCTGTAAAGTCCATGCTGCATTTACAGGTGTTCCGCCATTGGACGTATTCGCCAATGTCCAGCTATTCGTGCCTGAATTAAAGTTTTCTGAAAGAAGAATTGTAGGGAGAAACGTATTTGACGAGGATAGATTTAGCGTTGAACCAACGCAGACCGGATCTGGAGTAGCGCTTGCACTCACGGTACTAGTATTTACAGTAACTGTAACAGTAGTCGTGTTGATACATCCGTTGGGATCGGTTCCGGTAATTGTATAGGTTGTGGTTGTTGCGGGGTTAGCGGATACTGTCGTACCAGTTGTGGCGGATAAACCTGTTGCCGGAGACCAGTTATACGATGTTCCACCACTTGCTGTTAATAGCGAACTACTGCCCAAACAAATTGAAGGTGATGCAGGTGTTACGGTGATAGCAGGGAGTGGATTTATTGTAACCGTAACGCTCTGACTATTTGAACAACCATTTGCAGTTGTGGTAATTGCATAGGTTACGACAACTGGCGATGTTGTTGTATTGGTCAAGGTTTCACTGATATTTCCGTTTAATCCGCTTCCCGCTGAATTGCTTATTCCTGTTACAACGGCTCGTATCCATGAAAATGTCGCTCCTGTAGTTGAGCTTGCGGCAGTATAAGTGAAAGTTGTCCCGGAGCATAGTGCGGCAGGGGCCAAAGGAGAGCTTAAAACCGGTAATGAAATCACTGTTACTGTTACAGCTGTCCGTGTTGCACCTGCACAACCTGCCGCAGTATATGATTCGGCATAATAGGTAGTTGTGGTTGCAGGAGTGACTGGAAAGTTCGCACCGTTTGCACTTGAACCTATACTGGAACCACCAGTGGCAACAGTGTACCACCGGATCGTATTACCAGCAGAGGTAGCTTTCAGGTTAGATGATCCCCCTGCGCAAATAGAGGCTGGAGTTGATGTAACTGCTGTCGGAGCTGCCGGCAAGGGGTTTACCGTTACAGTTACTGCTGTCCTGCTGGCGCTTGTACAACCGGATGCCGTTAATGCTTCAGCATAATAAGTATCCGTAGCAACAGGAGTTACGGAAAAATTTGCACCGCTCGCACTTGTTCCAATAGTGGTACCCCCGGTTGCATTAAGGTACCATTGAATTGTATTTCCTGCTGAGGCGGCATTCAGGTTAGATGTTCCACCAAAACAAATTGCAGCCGGTGACGCATTAACCGGCGTCGGAGCTGCCGGCAATGAATTTACTGTTATTATTACTGCAGTCCTGGTCGCACTCAAACAGCCTGCCGGAGTCAATGCCTCAGCATAATAGGTAGTACTGATAACCGGAGTAACGGGAAAGTCTGCTCCGCTTGCACTGGTACCAATAGCTGAGCCTCCTGTTGCAACGGTGTACCATCGAATCGTATTTCCTGCTGAAATGGCATTAAGATTTGATGTTCCACCATTACAAATTGCAGCTGGCATTGCGGTAACAGTCGCTGGAGCGTCCGGCAACGGGATAACAGTGACCGTGACCGCAGATCGTGTGGCACTTACACAACCGGAAGAGGATATTAATGATTCAGCATAATAAGTAGTGGTACTTGCAGGACTAACTGAAAAATTTGCCCCGCTTGCACTTGTACCTAAACTGGAACCACCCGTTGCAACGGTGTACCACCGGATCGTGTTCCCTGCAGAGGTTGCTTTTAGGTTGGAAGATCCACCAGCGCAAATTGTAACCGGTGTTGCGTTAACAGTTGTTGGAGCAGCAGGCAACGGATTTACAATCACCGTTACATTTTGGGTATTTGTACAACCATATGCTGTTGTGGCAATTGCATAAGTTACCACTACTGCAGCAGCAGTTGTATTGTTTAATATTTCGCTGATATTTCCGTTTGAACCATTGCCTGCTCCATTACTTATTCCACTTACCACGGCGCGCGTCCACGAAAATGTTGCCCCTGTTTCACCGCTGATAGCAATATAGCTGAAGGTCGTACCGCTGCATATTGCGGCAGGAGTCAGCGTACTGCTTAATAAAGGTGGTGCCAATACGGTGACTGTAAGTGTAAAGGTATTACCCAGACATCCTCCTATTTGCGGAGTGACTGTATAAGTAGCTGTCGCAGTACTTGTCCCTGTGTTTGTCAGGGTCTGGCTGATTGAAGATTGGGGTGTGGTTTGGGCTGATCCTCCCGTAAAGCCTGTCCCTGAAGGCGCAAGCCAGGTATAGTTTGTATTCGATGGAGTTCCCGAAGGAGTTACAGAAAAGAGGGTGCCACTGCAGGTGGTGGCTGTCTGGTTCGAGATTGCCGGAGGTGTGATACTTAGCTGGGTATAAGTTCCAGCATCAAGGAGGAAATTAAAAAAAGCCCGTTGTGCGGCGACCTGTTCTGCAACTGTTCCGGATTGGTTAAGCTGGTGAGCTGACTCATACATAACCAGCCCTTTAGTTCCGAAAGCCGGCCCAAAGGCAATTATTGCTGCAGTATTGGGATAAGTAATACTTGCATTAACATAGTTTGGATCATAGACACTTATTGTCGTTGTGGTTCTCCATCCTAAAGTTCCCGGTACATAAATCTGTTCGGAACCGTTTTGAGTAGCGCCATCCAGAATCCCAATAAACTGCATAAAAGGGTTGGACGGTGACGTATAGGAATAAGGTGGTACACCATTGGGGTGATTTCCAAATGGCACAAGTCCTCCGTTGCTTAGGAAATTACATCCCGGCAGGTTCTCCATTACACTAACAGCGTGACAACCCGCCCACATCGAACCGCCATTATTGATAAAATTCTGCAAGGCAGTAATCCAGGTAATATCCCAGGTATCAGGATCTGCATGTGGCAAAATATAAACATCAAGTTCTCCGGTCAAACTTCCGCATTGCGGTAACATAGTCGGATTCGCATTTATCACATAGGAAACGGTCGGAACACCTGCGTTGGCATAATATGGCTGAATCAGCTGATCATTTGCGGCATCCAGAAATGCTCTGGGCCATTTGGATAATGTTTTATAAAATGGTAAGGTAAAACTAGTCGTGACAGGACCATCAACAACAACACCCAACGCTTTCCAGGTATTGATTAGGGTAATAACTGCTGAATTTATATTTTCAAATGGGATAATAAACGAACCTCCTTTATATGCCTTATTTCCATTGGCAGCTGTAACTGCATAAAAATCAATTCCATCTTTTGCCTTATAAGAGTTAATCGACCAATCCACCGGTATCCCTCCCTGTATGCATGCATAAACCAATCCATACGGTTTTAACCCGTTTGCAACGGTTTGAGTCGACTGCCCCATATCAATGATATAGGCACCGGCATTATACGATTTTGTAGGATTTTGGGCAGAACCAATACCCGGCAGAACTGCAAGCAGAGTTGCCAAACTAACATATAAACAGAATGATTGAACGCAATATCTGCTTTGAGCCTTATCCCAATATCCGGAAGCTTTAAATGACCATGCATTATTTATCCTGAACACAGTCAAAAGAGTTTGGCAGGTTCGTAACAAATTATAATATAGTCGGGTAAGGCTCAATTGTATCAACATTCTAAGAAATTACTGGAGCATAGTTTCTGATGATTGTCTATTTATATTTATCATAAGAATTAATTTTAAGATTGATCGTGGGCATATTAGCTATGCCTTTGCACTACCCGGCCAGTGTGGAAACTGATTTGGCTATTTCTCAGGTTCATACGTGGTTCTGAATCTGAATGCAAAGGGTATAAAAGAAAAATAACTTGATCTGTATGGCTATATCGTATTGACAATATGTATGTTATTCTATTTCCCATAGATTTCAGATTTCAAAATGGTATCGGTTAAATAAATCCTTTCCGGCTATTCCTGAAATGAATAAAAGGGGCTCTTCTCAAAGTTAAGCCTTCGCCGCCCGCCAGTCGGTGAATAATCGGATAGATCCGTTTGTATCCGGTTAAACTCGCATATACAATTGATTTACTGCGATATAGACAGAAAGAATTTCCGACAGGGAAGGCGGGTATATTTTTAGGAAGGCATACTACCCATTCGGTTTCCGGCCATTCAAGCCGGAACCTTTGTACGAAGAAATTGAAGATTTGGATTGCGGATCTGAAGATGCTAAACAATATTAGACTAAAGATCAATACACTAACATCAAATAACTTTTCAGATCAGGGGAATAAATCCAACTAGTTTGAGGCAAAAAACAGGAAAAAGCGCTAAGTGCCATTTTCAGAATAGCGTGGTTGGTATATCACCCTTTTTCACACCGGGATACCTGGTCGCAAGGGTCAAAACCTTTGCGTTTGTAAACCTTGTGCGATTTTTAAATCTCCGCCTCGCGGCTTTTAATTATCAATAGCCGATATAGATAAAACTCCTGATAATCCGGCTATAGGGAACCGTTATTTTCAATACATAATAATAAGTCCCGGTCGGAACAAGCTGGTGACTTGCCATTCGGCCATCCCAGTTATTCAGGTAATTCAGACTCTGATAGACCAGCTGACCCGATCGGGTATAGACATATAACTGGGAATTTGGATGATTTTGAGGCAAATCAGGGAATACCAGAAAATCATTTTCACCATCGCCATTAGGCGAGAATGCTTCAGGGATCTTCACGCCGCTATCGTAAATCTCGATGGTCACCCTGGCCGAAGCACAGAAATTCAGCGTATCGCATACCTGATAAATGAATGTATCAGATCCCGTATTTTTTCCCTGCGGAACATAGGTAATCGATCCGTCGCCATTTACACTGGTTCCTCCGCGTGAGGCGGGATCAGTAACGGTCACGCTCCCGGGTCTCAGGTAAACCGTCGAATGGTCATTGGCAAGCACATTTATAGTTGTATCCTGATCCCAGGCAATCCGGGCATAATCAGGATTTGCCGTAATGGAATGAAATGCCAGCGGATACTGAAAACTCTTTGAATCGGTGCAACCATGACTATCCGAAATTTCCAGCGTATAAATGCCTGCGCCTATTAATTTGACGGTCGGCTGGTTGTCAGTGCCCATGATCCGCCCCTGAGCGGTGGACCATTTGTAGGTAAGATTAGTGCCCGTCGATACCGAACCGTCAACAATCATACTTCCGTCTTTTTCGAGACTTCCCGACGAATGAACATCAGCAACCGGTGGATGATCGACAGTAATGGTGATCGTATCACAGCTTGTAAAACCATTCCGGCTGGTAACCTTCAGTTTCACCCTGAAATCTGCCGGCAATGATCCGGTATAATTGCCCGAAACTTTGAATGTGGTATTGATGCCCGTAGTTGAATCAAGGGTTCCGCCCTGCCCAAGCAATGACCATTCGTATTTGACAATATCCCCGACCGATTTGGAGGCGTTAAGGGTTGCCCCTTCGCACACTCCGGTTAGCGTAGGACCTGCAATAATTGCATCCATCTGAATGGTAATATCCATCGTGGATAAAACCGCACACTGACCCGCATCAGGGGTGAATGTGTAGGTAGTAGTTGCGACTTCCGCCGTGTTAATCATTGCCGGATTCCAGGTTCCTGTAATTCCATTTAATGATATATTGGCTAATAATGGCGCGACAGAACCCTGAAGGACTGGAGCTATCTGTGCGAATACTGGCTTAATAGCTTCATTAACAACCAGATTCAAAACAGCAGCCGAATCACATCCCCTTGAACCAACAAGCACGGATTGATAGGTTCCTGCAGCATTGATGACCTGACCATTCCAGGTATATGGCAATTGTGTGCTGCATACGCTCACACTTGTTGTGCTGGTCGATTTTGGAAGGATGGAAATATCCATCGCTGTCGGTACGGCACACGATCCGGCAACCGGTGTAAAGGTGTAAGCGGTAGTCGCGACTACAGCAGTGTTAATTGTTGCGGGTGACCAGGTCCCTGAAATCGCAGGGATATTGGTTGAACCGGATGATAAAACAGGAGCCTGACTGTTCTGGCATATCGGATTAATAGCCGCAAACGTCGGGGTAATCCGGGGATTAATTTTAATATCCATCGAAACCTTTGACGCGCATTGCCCGGTATTTGGGGTAAAGGTATAGGCGATAGTTGCCACGGATGTTGTGCTGATAACCGATGGACTCCACGTCCCTGTGAGTACAGGGGTATTGATTGTAAAGAAAGGTAAAACAGGTGCAGAACTGTTCTGACACAACGGGCCGATTGGATCAAAGAGAGGAATGACCGGCGGATTTACCGTGATACTCATCGATACAGTCGTTGCACACTGACCCGCATCAGGGGTAAACACGTAGGCAGCCGTCGCGACCAACGCTGAATTAATCGTTGCGGGCGACCATGTTCCTGTAATTCCGTTATTCGATGTGGTTGACAAAACCGGAGCGATACTGTACTGACATATTGGACCTATGGCGTCAAAAAGAGGAATAACTCGTGAATTAACCGCAATAACCATCGAAGTTCCAGGTGCGCACTGACCCGCATCAGGGGTAAATGTGTAGACGTTAGTCGCGACTGCCGCGGTATTAATCATTGCCGGCGACCACGTTCCGGTGATTCCGTTAACCGATGATAACGGTAAAACCAGAGGTGTTGAGCTCTGGCACAATGGTCCGATTTGGGTAAAGATCGGCGGATTCTGTGGAACTGTTGTGATATCCATCATCGCTGTTGTTGCGCACTGACCCGCATTTGGCGTAAATGTGTAGGTGACCGTCGCGACTAACGCGGTATTAATCAACGCCGGTGACCAGCTTCCGGTAATTCCGTTTGTTGAAGTTGAAGGCAAAAACAATGGTGTCGAGTTCTGGCATACCGGTCCGAGAGGAGCAAAAGTAGGGGTGATCGGTGAGGACGTTATGATATTCATAGTCGCTGCTGATGCACACTGACCCGCGTTTGGCGTAAAGGTGTAGGTGGCCGTCGCGACTAACGCAGTATTAATCATTGCCGGTGACCAGGTTCCGATGATTCCATTGGTTGAAATTGTTGACAAAACCGGAGGTGCCGATCCCTGGCACAGTGGCCCAATCTGAGCAAAAGTTGGCGTAATCAATGGATTAATCGTAATATTCATCGTTGCACCCGAGGCACACTGCCCCGCGTCAGGTGTAAACGTGCAGACCGCTGTCCCGACCGCCGCAGTATTGATCGTCGCAGGTGACCACGTTCCGGTGATTCCGTTTGTCGATGTTGAAGGCAAAAGCGGAGCATTCCCGTTCTGACAAACTGATCCGATCGGTATAAATGTCGGAGTGAGCAACGGATTGATGATTACATTCATTGTTGTTCCTGTTGCACACTGACCTGCATTAGGCGTGAACGTGCAGACGGCCGACGTGACTAACACCGTATTAATTGCAGCAGGTGACCAGGTTCCGGCAATACCGTTAGTTGAAGTAAGCGGGAGTAGAAGTGAGGCGCTGTTTTTGCACAGAGGAGCGATCTGCGTAAAAGTCGCAGCGATTTGCGAAGTTACCGTTATATTCATTGTCGCTGCCGCCGCACACTGACCCGCATTGGGCGTAAAAGTGTAGGTGGCCGTCCCGACCGCCGCAGTACTGATCGTTGCCGGCGACCATCTTCCGGAGATTCCATTTGTCGATACTGATGATAACGACGGAGCATCGCTGCTCTGGCAAAGAGGCCCGAGCTGCGTAAAATTTGGAGTGAGCAAAAGATTGATCGTTATGCTCATCGTTGTAACTGTTGCACACTGACCTGGATTGGGGGTGAATGTGTAGGTAGAAGTCGCAGCTGCCTCAGTATAAATCGTAGCCGGCGACCACGTTCCGGTGATTCCATTTGTCGATACTGATGGTAACGACGGAGCATCGCTGCTTTGGCAAAGAGGCCCGATCTGCGTAAAAGTCGGCGTTACATTCGGCTCGATTGTGATATTCATGGTCATCGAGGTAGTGCATTGTCCGGCTGAAGGGGTAAACGTATAGGCAGATGTCCCGACTGCCGAGGTACTAATCGCAGCAGGCAGCCAGGTTCCGGCAATACCGTTAGTTGAAGTAAACGGGAGTAGCGGTGAAGCGCTGTTCTTGCACAGAGGTCCAATCTGGGTAAAAGTCGGGGTGATCTGTGCGGTTACCGTGACATTCATTGTCGCTGCCGCTGCACACTGACCCGCACCGGGCGTAAAAGTGTAGGTGGCCGTCCCGACCGCCGCAGTACTGATCGTTGCCGGTGACCAGGTCCCGGTAATCCCGTTAGTGGAAGCAAGTAGAAGCAGAGGGGCTGTACCATTCAGGCACAACGGACCAATTTTTGCAAAGAGAGGATTTGCCTGGGCATTAATTGTAACACTCAATGCAGCACTCGATGCGCACTGATTCGCACCAGGTGAAAACGTGTAGACTGAAGTCGCGACTACCGCAGTATTGATTGCTGCCGGAGACCATGCTCCCGTGATTCCGTTATTCGAGGTTATGGGCAGTATCGGGGCAATACTGTTCTGGCAAAGCGGTCCAATAGCTGCAAAAGTCGGGGTGGTACTGGCCGTAATCGTTACATCCATTGTCGTCAGGGTAGCACACTGGCCTGTTCCAGGGGTGAAAGTATAGGTTCTCGTACCAATTGCAGTCGTACTGATCCTTCCCGGATTCCAGGTACCGGTGATTCCGTTGACCGATCTGGTTGGAAGCGCCGGAGCAGCGCTGTTCTGACAAAGCGCTCCAGGCGACGCAAAGGCCGTAAGGATCTGGCTGTTAACACTGATTGACATCGTCGTCGTTTTGCTGCACTGACCCGCATCCGGGGTGAACATGTAGGTGGATGCCCCAATTGCCGAGGTATTAATCGCTGCCGGTGACCATGTTCCGGTGATGCCATTTGCCGAGGTTAATGGCAAAACAGGGGCCGTGCTGTTCTGGCACAGCGGTCCGATCGCTGTGAATGTCGGGGTGATGCTGGTGGTTACCGTGATATCCATAGTCACGGCAGCTGCACACTGACCACCATCCGGGGTGAACACATAACTGTTTGTAGCGACTGCTACGGTATTAATTGCTGCAGGCGACCATGTTCCGGTGATGCCATTCGCTGAGGTTAATGACAAAACAGGGGCCGTGCTGTTCTGGCACAGCGGTCCGATCGCTGTGAATGTCGGGGTGATGCTGGTGGTGATTGTGACATCCATCGTTATTCCAACTGCACACTGACCCGCATTCGGGGTGAACACATAACTGTTTGTAGCGACTGCTGCGGTATTAATCGCTGCCGGCGACCATGTTCCGGTGATGCCATTCGCTGAGGTTAATGGCAAAACAGGGGCCGTGCTGTTCTGGCACAGCGGTCCGATCGCTGTGAATGTCGGGGTGATGCTGGTGGTGATTGTGACATCCATCGTTATTTCAGCT